>Ga0222647_1000051_pt1 | contig 60642 bp, 50 predicted proteins | sample AntAcemetagen333_FD_179864 | JGI IMG/M metagenome (GOLD analysis project Ga0222647, IMG submission 179864) | Saline water microbial communities from Ace Lake, Antarctica - #333 | ecosystem: Environmental > Aquatic > Non-marine Saline and Alkaline > Saline | place: Antarctica: Ace Lake...
CTGAGAATCAGAGAATTCAGAGAAATTTGTTTTCATTACCTTGTGTTTTAGTCGATAACAAGGTAGCTGGTTCTTACTTTAATGCAAAATGTTTAAATTCCAAAACACACTCTAAAGTAAATTTGGCATGTTGCGGAATTGGTAATCGAGGAGGAGGTATTACCAAAGCACTGCACAACACGGGCTTGGCAAACATCGTTGCTTTCTGCGACGTTGACATGGGAGCACCGCATACGCAGCAAATTTTAAAACAGTTTCCTGACGTACCCCGCTTTCAAGATTTTCGGGAAATGTTTGAAAAAATGGGAAATCAAATAGACGCGGTAAGCGTTGGGACACCCGATTTTTCTCACTTCCCAATTACAATGTTGGCGATGTCGTTAGGCAAGCACGTTTATGTCGAAAAACCGATGGCACGCACATTTCAAGAAGTTGAAATGATGATGGCAGGTGCAAAAAAGTATAACGTTGCTACGCAAATGGGAAACCAAGGGCACTCAGAAGCTAACTATTTTCAGTTTAAAGCGTGGAAAGAAGCGGGTATCATAAAAGACGTAACGAATATTACTGCTCACATGAATTCACGGCGAAGGTGGCACGGTTTCGACCCAACTATGACGCAATATCCTGACTCTCAATTAATTCCAGCATCGTTAGATTGGAATACTTGGCTCACGACCGCCCAAGAGCATGATTATCAAAAAGACTTCGTAAACGGACAATGGCGTTGCTGGTATGATTTCGGAATGGGAACGTTGGGCGATTGGGGGGCACACCTCATAGATACCGCTCACGAGTTTTTAGACCTCGGCTTACCTTACGAGGTAGACCCCCTTCTACTGGAAGCTCACAACCCGTTTTTCTTTCCTCTATCAACAACTCTTTCGTTCAAATTTCCGGAACGGGGGGAAATGCCACCCGTTGAGATAAAATGGTACGATGGATTAGAAAACCAACCACCTTTACCAGAAGGTTACGGTACTTCCGAGGCAAACGCCAATATCCCACCTCCAACAGATGGCACCAAGTTTACCGAAAATCTGAAGCCGGGAAAAATCATCTATTCTAAAGAATTGACGTTTAAAGGCGGTTCACACGGCAGTACATTATCAATGATTCCTTCAGGTAAAGCCAAAGAGTGGGAATCTAAATTACCCGTTGTTCCAGAAAGTCCTTCGAATCACTTCGAGAACTTTCTTAAAGGCTGTAAAGGTGAAGAGAAATGCCGGTCATCATTTGATGTGGCGGGACCACTAAGTCAAGTATTTACCTTAGGTGTCATGGCACAGCGATTAAACACCAAGATTAGTTTCGACCGCGAAACAAAGCAAATAACTAATAATCCTTTGGCTAATTTTTTATTGCAAGGTGCCGCACCCAGAAAGGGTTGGGAAGAGTTTTATACATTAGTGTAAGAAATAAATTAGGTTTTAAAGACCCGAAAATGCTCTACTAAAGCCAAGTAATTCCCGCCCTAACTTTTCTCGAAGGAGAAGACAAGGCGGGAATTTAAAATACCTATCTCAACCAAAAAGTATACTCTTTTACCCGTCACGATTCTCTGCCTTTCGTTGGGCAACATGCCGAACCTTAATGCCAAAAAAACAACGGTGTGCGTAGAGGAGAATTAACTTTATATCAATGACGAAACCTCCTCATCAGAAAATACCGCACCTTTAGGCAGCTTAATAGTGCCATCTCCTGTTACCTTAGTTGTGAATTTATACGTAGTCATATTATATAAAAGCTTGAACCTTACAAATATAACCTTACTATTTAACTCTATCCCCGCATCTCCCCCAGCACGTCCGCAATCTTTCGATCATTGGCGAGGCGAGGGACTTTGTTTTGTCCACCGAGTTTACCGATAGATTTCATATAATCAATAAACGCAGTGCGGCGAAGTGGCGTAACCACCAACGGGCGTAAAATATTGCCCGTAATCAGGTCTTCGTAGTAGGAATTTAATGCTACCATTTTGCTTTCCAAATCTTTAGCAAAAGCTTCAGGATTATTCGGCGAAACGGCGAATTCAACCAGCCATTCGTGGTACGGAAGCCCTTCCTTTGCCGCAACCATCGGGGCGACGGTAAATTCGGTTACTTCTGTTTCGGGATGGCGTTCGGTGGCGTATTTCATCGCCTTTTCGACTTCCTCCCCAATTACGTGTTCACCAAAGGCGGAGATAAAATGCTTTATTCTTCCCGAGACAACCACCCGATACGGTTCGAGCGAGGTAAATTTCACGGTATCGCCAATTGAGTAGCCCCACAACCCAGCGTTGCTATTAATAATAACTGCGTAGTTTTTATTCAACTCTACTTGTTCAATGCTCAGACGGGTTGGATTTTCGTCAAAGTACTCATCGGCAGGAATGAATTCATAGAAGATTCCGGTATTCAGAAGCAGTAATAGATCGTTGCGGTCGGGCATATCCTGATACGCTAAAAAACCTTCCGAAGCTGGGTACAACTCTACGGAGTCCACTTGCTTTCCGATGCTTTCAAATAGCTTCGCCCGGTACGGCTCAAAGTTTACGCCCCCGTAAATGAATAAATCAAAGTCAGGAAAAACGTCTTTGATTTTCTTTCCCGTTCGTTCCGTAATTTTATCGAAATACATCTGCACCCACGGCGGAATTCCCGAAATTAAACTCATGGGTTGTCCAAGCGTTTCGTCAATAATGCGTTCGAGTTTTTCCTCCCAATCTTCAATACAGTTTGTTTCGTAAGAAGGCATTTGATTAGTTTTCAAATACCCCGGAATATGGTGGTTAGAAATTCCCGATAACCGCCCCGTCATAATTCCAGCGTTGGTATCCAATACTGGACTTCCCGAGAGGAAAATAAGCTTTTTATCCAAAAAAACTGATTTACCGGTTTGGTGCACGTAATTTAAAATGGCATTTCGAGCGGAGTCAATGTGGTTGTGGATAGATTCATTAGAAATTGGAATGTATTTTGTTCCCGAAGTCGTCCCCGAAGTTTTTGCAAAATACAGCGGTTTACCCGTCCACAAAACGTCAGATTTACCTTCCAAAATTTGATTGACGTAGGGTTTTAATTCTTCGTAATCCCGAACGGGAACGGCTTGCTTGAAATCCTCGTAAGTTTGAACATCCTTAAATTTGTGGTCACTTCCGAACACAGTTGGCGTAGCCGTTTCGACAAGTTTATTCCGCCAATTAGCCTGCGTTTCGGCAGGTTTTTCCATCCACTTTTGCTGTTGCTTCACCACGTAGGCGGCAAACGGCTTACTAAGTACAGAGCGTATTCCCATTTTTTTCAATTAACAATATACAATTAACAACACCTTCCCTTCTCCTATTCTCAATTGACGAGTGAGCCGACTATCATCCGTGTGAGTACGAGCAACGGCACCAAGCATTTTCAAATAACATTAAACCTGCTCCCGGTTCAGCCATTTGTCGTGATGAATGGGTTGATAGTTTTCCATTTTCTCAAGCAGCTCACCAATATCTTCCGAAACCAAAAGTAAGCCTCGGTTTTCTTTCTTCAGAAATCCTTCTTCTATCATTACATCGAGTTGTTTCAACAAGAAATTATAGTAGCCATTTACATTTAATAGTCCGATTGGTTTTTTGTGTAATCCGAGTTGCGACCAAGTCAAAATCTCAAAAACCTCGTCCATGCTCCCAAATCCTCTGGGTAGCGTAATGATGCCATCACAGAGTTTTTCCATCAATGCTTTCCGCTCGTGCATCGAACTTACTTTTTGCATGTCCTTTACGGCTTTATGTCCAACTTCGAGGTTGTCCAAAAAGGCAGGAATTACGCCCGTAATTTCGCCGCCTTTTTCGAGGAATTTATCCGCAATCACGCCCATTAGCCCGACGCTTCCCCCACCGTAAATGAGGCGAATTTTACGCTTTACTAATTCTTCGGCAAGCTCTTCTGCTCTTTCCCGATACACCGCTTTATTCCCGGTGTTTGCTCCACAATAAATAAGAATAGCTTTCATAAATGACGAATGATATCAGACAAAAGTAGCGGTTTTTTCATATACTTGTAAGCAATTCTTCCAACCAAAAACCCCAGTACCTTATGACTCCCGAACAAAACCGCCGTTCATTCCTAAAAAAGCTTGGCTTATCGGCTTCCGCTATTCCATTTTTAGGAACAGCCGTAAACGCCACTAATGCACCACAAAAGCCGCTTTACAGAGGCAAAAAACTGGGCGTCGCATTGGTAGGCTTAGGAAGCTACGCTACGAATCAACTAGCAGTCGGTTTAGAAAAAACGGAACACTGTAAACTGGCAGGAATTGTAACCGGAACACCCGAAAAGAAAACCAAATGGCAAGCCAAATATGACATTGCAGACGAGCACTGCTATACCTACGAAACCTTCGAGCAAATTGCGGATGATGACGCCATTGATATTATTTACATCGTTCTGCCAAACTCCATGCACCCTGAATACGTGAAACGGGCGGCAAAACTCGGTAAACATATTATTTGCGAAAAGCCGATGGCAAATTCGGTAAAAGAAGCCGAAGAAATGATTGCGGCGTGCAAAGCTACGAACGTTGATTTGGCAGTTGGTTACCGCATGCACTTCGAACCATTCACGATTGAAGCCATGCGAATTGGGCAAAACGAAGAGTTTGGTAAAATCAATTATATGAACACTGATTTTGGCTTTAAAATCGGCGACCCGACCCAATGGCGTTTGAAGAAAGATATGGCGGGCGGCGGACCTCTGATGGACGTTGGAATCTACTGCGTTCAAGCAGCTCGATACATAACCGGTAGAGAACCAATTTCGGTTACCGCACAGTTTGGACCAGTTACAGATTTAGAACGTTTCAGCGAAGTAGAAGAAAGCATTTCGTGGCAATTTCAGTTTGACGGCGGCGGTCCGGTTGTATCAGGGTACTCGTCTTACAAAACAAATGTGGAACGGCTATACGTATCGGCGGCAAACGGTTAGCTAGAATTATCGCCAGCGTACGGCTACGGACCGATAAAAGGAAAAACACACAAAGGAACGATGGATTTTCCAGTGGTGCATCAACAGGCAAATCAGCTGGACAGCATGGCAAAAAATTGGCTTGATGGCAATCGCATTCCCAATCACGCTTCGGGTGAAGAGGGGCTACGTGATGTCAAAACTTTGAGGGCAATCTACGAAGCCGCCGAAACTGGAAAGTCAATAAAGTTGAATTAAAAGGAATCTCCTAACAAATACTAACTCTCAATAATACTTTCATACCCATTCAAAAATATAAAAATGTTCAAAAATCTACTCCTACTTTTATTTGTCATAGTCTCCTTCGCTTCCTGTAAAAAAGTAGAGGAAAAGAAACGTCCGAATATCTTGTTTATCATGTCGGATGACCACGCTTATCAGGCGATTTCTGCTTACGACAATACGTTAATAGAAACGCCAAACATCGACCGCGTTGCAAATGAAGGAATGTTGTTCACAAACGCCTGCGTCACCAATTCAATTTGTGCTCCATCGAGAGCGGTAATTTTAACAGGGAAACATTCACACCTAAACGGTAAGATTGATAATAACTTTCCGTTTGATACTACTCAAATGACCTTCCCACAATTACTGCAAGCCAACGGTTATCAGACAGCAATGTTTGGGAAATTGCACTTTGGAAATAGTCCGAAAGGTTTTGATGAATTCCAAATCCTCCCCGGTCAGGGACATTACTACAATCCCGACTTTATCACGAAAAAGGAAGGCAAGAAAACTATTCAGGGATACGTTACTGACATCATTACTGACCTGACCATTGGGTGGCTAAAAAATGAACGACAAGCAGACAAGCCGTTCTTCATGGCGTATTTGCATAAAGCTCCGCACCGCGAATGGCTTCCCGCAGAGCGTCACTATAAAGACTATATCAATAAAACTTTCAAAGAGCCTGAAACCCTTTTTGACGATTACACAGGAAGAGGTTCGGCGGCAAAAGAAGCCGAGATGAATCTTCTCAGGCACATGAACTACGCGGGTGATTCTAAAATTCGCCCAGAAGTAATGGACGAACTCGGAATTCCTGAATACATGAAATGGGATAAAAACGCGTACAATAATAACCTCGGACGTATGGACGAAAAGCAACGAGCCGCCTGGGATGCCGTGTACGACCCAATGAACGAAGAATTCAAGAAAAACTACCCCAAGATGAGCGAAAAGGAAAGAATGCAATGGCGGTATCAACGTTACATGCAGGATTATCTCGGTAGCATTGCTTCGGTAGACGAAGGCGTAGGGAAAGTTTTAGATTACTTAGAAGAAAGCGGATTAGCAGACAACACCATCGTAATTTATACTTCAGACCAAGGCTTTTATCTAGGAGAACATGGTTGGTTTGACAAACGGTTTATCTACAACGAATCTTTCAAAACGCCGCTGCTAGTCAAATGGCCGGGTGTGATAAAGCCAGGAACGAAGAATACGCAGATGGTACAAAATCTTGATTTTGCCCAAACCATTTTAGCGGCGGCAGGCGTTGAAGCCCCTTCCGATATGCAGGGAGAAAATCTGATTCCACTATTTAAGGGAGCAACTGAAAACTTTCGCGAAGCGGTCTATTATCACTATTACGAATACCCTGGTATTCACATGGTAAAACGCCACTACGCCATTGTAACGGAGAACTATAAGCTTGTGCATTTCTATTACGATGTGGACGAATGGGAACTCTACGACCGCAAAAAAGACCCGAAAGAAATGTTAAACGTGATGGAAGACCCCGCTTACACTAATATTATTAAAAAACTAAAGTCAGATTTAGCCGATTTACGGGTGAAGTACAAAGACTCCGCAGAGTTGGATAAAATGTACATTGACAAGTACAAAGAGAGAGGAATTATCAAATAGTACAAAAATTGCTGAGAGTGAGTTAACTATTCACTCTCAGTAATTCACTATTTATCGTACACACTAGAAATATATAGCCCGAACTTCTCAAACGTATATAATCAGATATCGGTCTTTCTTGCTAAAATAATTAGAAGCATTTGAGGTTATACATCGCTAACTATTATGGTATAGAATACTACTAACTCCTATATTTTACTGACTCACTTATTCCGCTCATGGAGAACGACAATGCCGTAGTTTTAAACGGTAAGGTTATCTGTCAAAACACAAAATCGTCATGCGTTTAGCCAGTTCGAATATAAGGAACGGGCAAGAGAACTTAGAGCAAATTCGTACGTGATAAAACCGTCCAGTTTTAGGTTATTAGCTGATATTCTTCAGAGTATAGTTCCCAAGTTGATAACTGCCAAGTAAACTTTCTTACTGAACCAAGTCAAGGTTTAGGGCCTCCCGAAGTTTTTCAATCATAGGATTTTTCGCTTTCATAGCGTTGTATTTTTCCTGAGCAGTGTAAGGACGCAAGTTTACCGTTGTTTTCCTCAAGACTGCCTTAAATTGAATTTCGGTGTTGTTGATTTTTTCTCTGACAAAACTCGCCAAATCTTGCCTTATTTCCATGAAGGTACTTTCCTGCAAACCGTTACTCAACGAAAATACAAGCGTTTTATCCTTAAATTCATAACCGTTCTTGAGAATAAGTTTTGCACTGTCACTAGAAACTTTTCCCCGGAATTCATCCACGGCATTCTGTAATTCTTCGGGTGTAAAGGCAGTTATTCTCGGAGAAGAAATGGAAGGGCGGGATTCTTCCACCTTCATTTGCGAACGATTGACGACCTCGGGAGTCAAATCTACCGTGGAGCGAAGAGATGACGTTTTTGATGCCATCGCTGATCTTACCGCAGTTTTGTAAACTTCCTTCGGCGGTTCTACCACAGCACTTACCGATTCAAGCGGTTGGTTATCAACAACCTGAATACTTTCAGCAACTATTACTTTGGGTTCAGGCTTAGGTTCAGGGCGTTCTGGTTTTTGAGAAACAGGTGCTGTCGTTTCAGGCGTCAGCTTTTTTTTTTCAGAGACCGACGGTTCGACGCTCGACGGTTCGACGTTCGACGCGTCAGGAACAATCGCTCCGTTGGTTTTAGGCTCCGGAGCTGATGGTAACTCAGATAAGCGTAAAATTTGCGGAATCTGAGATAATTTCATCAACCCGATTTCCACGTGTAACCGTTGATTTTTGGACGTTTTGTAGTTCAAATCAACCTGACTTCCCACGCTCAAAGCCGACATGAGTAATCCAACGTCCATGCTTTTAGATTGGTCAATAAACCGCTTTTGAACCACTTCAGATACCTCCATAAGCTTCACAGTCTGCGGGTCTTTTGAAACAAGCAAGTTCCTAAAATGCTCATTCAAGCCAACCACAAATTGGTGTCCGTCAAAGCCTTTCCGCAGAATATCATCGTAAATCAACAACGCTTCGCTCAGATTACTCAAAGCAAGGGCATTCGTCATCCGAAAATAATAATCGTAGTCGAGAATGTGCAGATTTTCGAGAACAGACTCGTAAGTCAGCGTACCTCCCGAAGAGAACGTCACGTTCAAATCAAACATCGAAAGGGCATCCCGCAAACCACCGTCGGCTTTTTGAGCAATCACTTCGAGTGCCTGATAATCCGCTTCGATTTTTTCCTGTTTCGCAATATGAGCGAGGTGATCCGTCATGTCTTTGATTTGAATTCGATTGAAATCAAATATCTGACAGCGGCTCAGAATTGTTGGAAGTATTTTGTGTTTCTCCGTAGTCGCCAAGATAAAAATGGCGTAAGAAGGTGGCTCTTCGAGGGTTTTCAGGAACGCGTTAAACGCCGCCGAAGAGAGCATATGCACCTCATCAATAATATAAACTTTGTACTTTCCGTCTTGCGGTGGAAAACGAACCTGATCAATCAAGTTCCGAATATCTTCCACCGAGTTGTTGGAAGCCGCATCGAGTTCATGAATGTTAAAAGAAGCACTCTGCTCAAAGTTTACGCAGGAAGTACACTCGTTACACGGCTCAACTTTATCGTCAAGATTTTTACAGTTGATTGTCTTTGCCAATATTCTCGCACAAGTAGTCTTACCCACTCCACGCGGACCGCAGAACAAAAATGCCTGAGCCAAATGATTGGTACGAATAGCGTTTTTGAGCGTTGTTGTAATATGCGATTGCCCAACGACAGTATCAAACGTTGCCGGACGATATTTCCGAGCCGAAACCACGAATTTTTCCATGGGGCGAAGATACGGAAGAATGCGGAAAGGAACAGTTTAATGGTATGAATATAAAATACTACGAAAACGATTTGTCTTCGTGGCATTTTATAAGCGAGTTGATAGATTACTTCTTCGCTTTTACTTGCTTCAAAAGCTCCTCAACCGCTACTTTCAGCTGCTTATCTTCGCCTTTAGCAACCCAATTGATATCGTTTTCAACGATTATATCTGGTATGGCTGGACCGAGTTCTTGATTTTCGTTTGTGGCTTTGGTGTACCATCCGCGTAATGGTAAGCGTATGTACGAGCCATCCATCAGACCCTTCCCACCCGTTGAAATTACAGAACCGTTTGTGGGCATTCCAACGAGCGTTCCGATTCCTAAGTGCTTATAAGCGTGCGAGAAAATCTCGGCGTTGGAATAGCTTCCTTCGTTACAAAGGGCAATAGAAGGCCCCGTCCAAGCGGCGTAAACCAAGCGTTCTCCGAGTGGGTAATATGCACTAAATTTCAACTTATCACGCTCAGGGTTATCTGTAGCTCCGCGTGGAATGGTGTAAGCGTGTTGCTTATAATTCAGGATGGTCATCAGGTAATCGGTGGTTGAGCCGCCGCCGTTGTAACGCACGTCAATCACGATGCCGTCTTTACCGTAACCCGCCGCCGTAAATTCACGCTCTACGACTTCAAAACTCGGAAAATTCATTCCCTGAATGTGGATATAACCCAATTTACCGTTTGAATATTCGTCCACCAGTTTTTTGCGTTCGTCCACCCATTCATCGTACAGATTAGTTCGTAAACTTGATGTTGTCCGAATTGCCACTTCCCGCTCTTCGCCGTTTATTCCTTTCACGCTTAGCAACGTTTTTTCGTTGGCAATTCCATTCAATAGGTTATGGAAGTTCTCGTTGACTGAAACCGCACTTCCGTTCACGGATGTGATGACATCACCTTGATACAATTTACTATTCGTTTTATCAGCGGGAGAGTCAGGAATTACGTGCGTTACTTCAACACCGCTACTGATTGGCTTCACTTCCACGCCGAGCAGCCCCGTTGTTTCCCGTTGGGTTTCAGTACGGTCGGGCACCCGCATTCCCACGTGACTGGCGTTCAATTCGCCAAGCATGAGGTTAAACATATCGGCAAAGTCATCCGTGGTGCTGGCGTTAGTGGTGCGTTCTTTGTACTTCGTCCGCAATTTGCCCCAATCATTTCCGTGAAAAGTCGGGTCGTAGAAGCCGTCTCGGATTATCCGCCACGCCTCTTCAAATACTTGTTCTTTTTCGTTCGAATAATCGATTTTCATTTTGGCAACGTAAGGCAGGCTTTCAGTTTTACCACTCTTTAGCTCAATTCGACTTAACGAACCTTTTCTAACGAAATACAAGTATTTACCTTCTTTGTCCATCATTACGTTCCCAACGCCTGAACCACCCTTGGTCAACTCTTTGAGCTCTTTACCATCCCACTTGATGCTGTACAAATCCCGTCCGTCGGCGGTGCTGCTTTCGGTGGTGTAATAAAACGTTTTACCATCTTTTGAAATGGCAAGGCTACTTTCATCTCCCGAGAAACTGGTGACTTGCACAATGCGTTCGTGAATATCTTTGAAATCGATTTCGATTGGCTTCACCTCTTGTTTACTATCTTTCTTTTTGGGTTCTTCGGGTTCGTCCGCTTCTTTCCAGTCCTGCATTTCTTTTTCCCAATCGGCTTTTTTCAGCCAAACGAACCACACATCTGAGCTTCGCCCGACGCTTCTTCCCGAAATAAAACCGAGTTTTGAGCCGTCGCCGCTCCAAAATGGTTGCGAATCGTTTCGGGGGTGCATACTTACGTTCACGGGTTTTATGGAAGCATCAGCGGCTTGAATGAAAATTTCCCGATTGTAATACAAGTCTGCTTGGGCATAAGCCAAATATTTGCTGTCGGGACTCCACGCAATGCTGTACGGAGCCGACCACGTATCACTCAGTACTTTTTCGTTGGTCAATTTCCCGTCGGCACTGATTTCGAAGATAACAAACGTCCCCCGACCTCTGATATAAGCGATTTGCTTGTTGTCGGGAGAAACCACCAAATTGGTTTCGTCTTCGGTTGTCGTTGTTACTTTTACAACTTCGTGTTTGAGCGATTTAAAGATATTTGCTTGCTCTTTATCAGACGAACGAACCAAATAAATATCGAAGTTTCCGTTGGCTCGGTCGCTGCTAAAAAGTAATGTCGAATCGTTCAACCAAGCGGGTTCAACGTCACGAAACGCGTGATTCGACACGTTGATACTGCGGCTCATTTCTTTATCGGCTTCTTTGATAAATACTTCGCCCCGCACACCGAACGCCAGTAATTTTCCGTTGGGCGAAACGGCATATTCGTCCGCTTCCCGGGTAAACGTTTTCCACTCGGTGGCATCAAATCGGTCGTCAGCATTTAACTGAACGTTGAGTTTTTGCGGAATTCCACCGTTGGTTTTTATCAAATATAAGTTCACATCTTTTTCAAACACAACGGTACTACCATCGGCTGAAATATCAAAATCACGGATAGATTCGTCTTTGAAGCTCGTCAGTTTTTCCGGCGATGCTATCGCTTTACCATTTTCGTCAATTTTGTGGCGGTACAGGTTATATTCGCCGCTATTACTACTCAAAAAATAGAGTGCATTATTCACTCCCCATTTCGGAAAAATATCATTGGTTTTGAAAGTTGGTAACTGCTGGTACGTCTTATTTTTAGTATCATAGATCCACAATTCCCGGTTCGAGCTTCCTTCGTAATCTTTACGAGCCACGGGATTAATATCACCCCGCACAAAGGCAAGAAACCGACCGTCGGGCGAGAGCGACGGATCGTGGGCAACAGCGTCCAAAAACCGCTCTTCCGTTCCACCTTTCGGGTTGATGGTATAAACCTCATACGGGCGTTCGATCTGCCGAAACTCCCGAGCGGTGGAAAACATAATTTTGTCCGGTTGATTCCAACTTGTGATATAATCAGCCGCCGAGTGGTACGTCAGCCGTTTAGCGGTACCACCCGCTGTGGGCATTACATAGATATCATCGTTCCCGAAGCGGTTACCGCCGAACGCAATCTGCGAACCATCGGGGCTGAATATCGGGTTGCCTTCGTAGGCTTCGTGAATGGTGAGCCGAGTGGCTTTTCCACCCGAAGTAGGAACCGTCCAGATATCGCCCTGATAAGAAAATGCAACCGCCGAAGCGTTATTATTAATGGCGGGTTGCCGTAAAACCAGCGTTTTTTGGGCTATCAGAACATTTACGGTAAGCAGTACCACAAGCGTGGAATAGATAAACTTCTTCATGTAAATAGGTTTTGGTGTTAAACAAACGAAAATACGCATAGTTTGACAGTCCCGAGCGAGTATTGGACGAAAACCGTTATTAGTACGTCAAGAGCGGAGGATTTTGAGTAGAGGAGAATTTAACATTTTGCAATCCACTGTTTGTAGCTGCTTCGGCAGTCCGATTTAAACGGTTGAATTACGGCTTGCAGCCACGAAATGTGAAAGGTATTTATAATTCGGAATTATATAGTCAACTGCCGTAACTCCCACGGAATAATCAAATACAATAATAATTTCATATTCTACCAAGCGTCGGTCGCTGAGGTATGGTCTGTATGGGGGTATTGTCATGAGTAGAAAAGTTAGCGAAGAGTTCTCACCGCCCTTTCACCAATACTCGATCCAACGTTTGTATAACGAAGTAAACGAGCGTCCCAGTAAAAATCAACGGTAAGTTTCCCGATAAGAAGTTTTGAGCTTGTTTCCCCGAAGCTGTGGTATCAAACCCGAGAAATGCGATGCACAACGTAGTCAATACCAGAAAGAACCCGCTGTAAAAAGCGTACAATTTCACATCTGACCAAAGCGTGGCTTTTGCCATAACTTTGTTAACTACTTTGTCGGCAAAATTCATCGGAATTTGCACAGCGGGTTCATCGCTCAACTCGGTAAAAAGAAGTTGATAGAGGTCTTTATCTTCCTGAGTGAATTCACCGTCAAAAAGCTCTTGTTCGTTGAGTAATTCTTCTAATTTCTTCGCTTTCATAATTGTTCGTTTTGCAAAATAGCACTCAAGTATTCTTTGAGCATTTTCCGTCCTCGGAAGATATAACTTTTCACCGTTCCTTCGGGCATTTCGGTGATTTCGCTTATTTCCTGATAAGAGTATTCGTCTAAATGATAAAGCACCACCACATGCCGATAACGCTCCGGTAGTTTCGCAACCGCCGCCCGAACCATCGTTCCCCTATCGTTAGAAATACTTTTTTCTTCGGGATTCAAACTCGGTTCTTTTATAACATTAGCGGTATAATCATCGATCGAATAATCGCTGTAACGTTTGCGTTTTTTTAAATAATTCACCGCCTCGCGGTAAGAAATCTGTCCAATCCAAGTCGAGAGTTTTGATTCGGCTTTAAACTTCGGGAGATTTTTAAAAACCTTAATAAAAATATCTTGTGCCAAATCCTGAACGTCTTCGTCGTTATTTATGATTTTACTCACTACATAAAATACCAGCCGCTCGTATTGTTTTACGAACCGCCGATGGGCGTAAATATCTCCTTTTATAACCGACTGAATCAGTTCAACTTCTGTGTACATATTGGCATTAGACAGCGGAAGGTTTTAAAATGTTGCACTAAATATTTTTTTATAAAATTTGCAACCTTTCAACGGGCTGCTTTGTCAGATACGGCAAAACAAATTAAACACACAAATTATGTTACACAACTTGGTTCCTATCATCGCTATCATTATGACTTTCGGCACTACGCTGTCCGTCATTATTGTCATCACTAACTACCTCCTAAAAAGACGGTTGATTCAATCTGGAAATCTCGATACTGAAAGCCAAAAATTACTCTCTAAGAGCTTCATTAATATGAAATTCGACAACCTCAAATGGGGTTTGGTTATTCTCTTTTCGGGCATCGGGTTAGTGGTTATTGAGTTCCTTCCCGAAAGACGCGTTGAAAACTCTTCGCTTGCCATCGGCATTGAATTGATTTTTATCGCCATCGGGTTTTTGACCTATTTCTTTTACGTGAAAGATAAAGAGGTGCCAAAAGGTCGCACCGATGGTGCTTAATTTGAAAAAATCTGCTTCGCCGTACTGCCGAGCAATAATCAAACTGCTACTGCTACCAAAAGGTCGCACCGATGGTGCTTTGTTTGGGAAAAATCTGCTTCGCCATCCTACCGAGCGACGATGACACCATTTCTACAAACAGCTTACGAGTATTTGGTATGTGAAATAATCTTTCGTCCTTTGCCTTTCATATTTTGTCCAAATAAATGAAACGCATCCTCATACTCAACGGTCCGAATCTAAATTTACTCGGTAGGCGTGAGCCCGAAATTTACGGAAGCCAAACGTTTGAGGAGTATTTTGAGGAATTGAAAAAGGTTTTTCCCGAAACCGAGTTGCACTATTTCCAGTCAAACCACGAAGGCAAACTGCTCGATAAAATTCACGAAGTCGGTTTTGACTTCGACGGAATCGTGCTGAACGCCGGGGCATTTACGCACACTTCGGTTGCGTTGGGAGATGCATTGGGCGGAATTACCACGCCAGTTATTGAAGTTCATATTTCAAACGTTCACAAAAGGGAAGCCTTTCGTCACCATTCTTATTTATCAGCAAAAGCAGCAGGAGTTATTGTCGGACTTGGGTTAAAAGGTTACGAACTGGCGGTTCGAGCATTAATTTAACCAATGCATCAGCATAACTTCGGTGCCTTCCGGCAAATCGATTATTTCGAGTAATATAGCAAACGGAAGTTTAAAAAATGAGTCCAGATAGAACAATGGGTCAATACTTGCAAACGTATCGCTTCCACTGATTTCCTCAAGCATTCCCGACGATAAGTAATTAACCACTAAAAAGAACTTTCTGCGTACCTAAATTTATTCAGACGGCATTGGGGAGAAACAAAATCTCTTACTTCCTACGGGAAAAATAAGAGGAATAACTCATCAGGTAAATTAAGAAACCAACTCCTATCAATCAAAAATACCGTTACTATCAACGGCACCTTTGATATGTGGGATATCACTTTTCTAATGACCTATACTTGCTCCTTTTCGTAGTAATCAACTGTTTGAAGCAGGATTTTATCGAAATTATAAATCTCGTTAATAGAATTTATAGGCTCTTTCGTTTCCGACTTATCTTCGTTTATCAATCCTAAGTATTTATTATTACCGTTCAAATGCAAACGGCAAATAGGCTTACGGTTATTATTATCCAGAAGAATACCAAAGTAAGATTGGGTATCGCGATGAACAATTCTATCTATTGACAATTTACGCCTTAGAATAGCAACTACGATTCTATATGCATCAAGCTCTTCTTCAGTAGTTACAACTTTACTTTCAACAATTTCCGGTTCTCTTTCCTCTTCTTGCTGTTTTTCTTCTTCTTTTATCAAGGCAGAACTCAATCTATCGCTTACTTTTTCACTTATTATTTGACTTATTGCTTTTTGGACAAGATCTGTAAACTCTTCCATTACGTTTGCAGTAAGTCGTCCTGTGTAAACTTTACTAGCAAACAGCTTTACGAATTCGTTGGAAGGAGAAGTAAATTCATCAGTTAATACCTTTTTGATTCCCTTGGTATATTTAAGCGAACTGGCATTATTTACAATTTTATTTATATCGAAGTTTAACTTATGAAATTTAACAATCTCATGAATGACCGACTCTTTTAAATTTTGAATATTAAACTCTAAGAAAGGCTTTTCATCCATCTTATTGGGCTCCTCCAAATCTGTATAAAAGCGGTACTCTTCCGTTTGTTAACAAAGCGAACCTAGTCTGGGTAGCATGAAAATACCTGAATAACTGAGAATTATGTACGTGTAGGTTTTCTTTCCAATTCTTACACTCAATTATCAGAATTGGCTTGTCATCTTGAAAAATAGCATAATCGACTTTTTCACCCTTTTTTAAACCAAGATCAGCTGTAAATTCTGGAACAACTTCAATTGGGTTAAAGGCATCATATCCTAAAATATTTATAAAAGGAAGAATGAAAGCGTGTTTGGTAGATTCTTCCGTTTCAATTCTGTCTTTTAAAGTGTTAACTTTCTCTGCTAACTCCCTGAGCTTAGATTGTATATCCATGATACTATTGCATAAAGTTTTGATACAATAAAATATTTTCAGGAAAGTACGAAAAAAGAATTTCACAATAATTATCTGTGCGGTCATTTATACTTCACAGAGACCCTATTTGTTACTTTTTTATCAAACGGTCAGTAACAAAACAAGCCGCTGAAGTACAGCGGCTTGTTTTATAATATCAATCAACTAAGGAAAGGTTACACGTTAAACCTAAAGTTCATCACATCGCCATCGGCAACAACGTACTCTTTTCCTTCTACGCGTAAACGTCCGGCATCGCGGGCGGCAGCTTCTGAGCCGTATTTCACGTAATCATCGTAACCAATTACTTCAGCACGGATAAATCCACGCTCAAAATCGGTGTGAATTACGCTAGCGGCTTTCGGAGCTTTCCAGCCGTCTGAAATCGTCCATGCCCGCACTTCTTTTTCACCAGCGGTGAAGTAAGTATTCAGGTTTAATAATTTATAAGCTGATCGAATCAAACGGTCAAGTCCAGCCTCGGTCATACCATACTCTTCCATGAAAAGTGCTTTATCTTCGGCGTCGGTAAGTTCCGAAATATCAGCTTCTACCGAGTTATTCAGGGTAATCATTTCCGCTCCGTCGGCGTCCGCCATTTTTTGAAGTGCTTTCGAGAAATCGTTTCCGGTATGCATTGAGCCTTCATCCACGTTTGCCACGTACAAAACGGGTTTTATCGTCAACAAAAACATATCCGCCACCGCGGGCATTTCCTCTTTTGTCAATTCCATCTCCCGCATGTTCTTACCCTGTTCCAGCCAAGCTTTGCAGCGTTCCACGATGTCAAGTTCTGCTTTCGCTTTTGTATCGCCACCCACGCGGGCTTGCTTTCCAATTCGTTGAATTTTCTTATCAACACTCTCCAAGTCTTTCAATTGAAGTTCTGTATCAATAATTTCTTTGTCCGAAACGGGGTCTATTTTTCCTTCTTCCCGCAATACGTTTTCGTTTTCAAAACAACGGATTACGTGAATGATAGCGTCTACTTCCCGGATATTTCCCAAAAATTTATTTCCGAGACCCTCTCCTTGACTCGCTCCTTTCACAAGTCCGGCGATGTCCACAATTTCGATTTGAGTCGGTACAACCCGCTGCGGTTTTACCAACTCCTCCAATTTTATCAACCGCGTATCGGGCACGTCCACCAAGCCCACGTTTGGGTCGATGGTACAGAAACGATAGTTGCTCGCCTGAGCTTTCGCACTGCCCGAAATGGCATTAAACAATGTTGATTTTCCGACGTTGGGCAAGCCAACTATTCCTGCTCGTAGAGCCATTTAATTTAGATTTGATATGGTAGATTTGAGAAATGGAATAGCAATACCTCATTTGAATGCAAACTCCGTAACTCTTAAAAACGGATGCAAAATTACGCAAATAAATGGAAAACGTTTTTATCAACTTTTATTTATCGTCAAACAAGCTGAGTTAACAGTTCAGCGATACAGAGACGATAGTAATTTGGTCCTATCCATTTTAACGAAAAGAATAACAGAATACGTTAAAAATTCAATGCTGTTTTAGCAAAGCGAGTTTATTAAATTTAGAATCGAAGTACGCAGCCTTTGTTTTTCTTACGGCATTAAACAATACCCCAACCGTTACCCGCAGTTACTATATTCACCCAAAGTTATACTGATTAATCAAAGACCGCAGTATTCCTAAGTTTACGGACGATGACACAATTTGTACGACCATAAATTGAGCAAAGCGGGAAAAATAACGTTGAAGATTATAACGTCTTGATTATCAGATGATGGCTTTGTGTTTCAGTTCGATTTAGCTATTTTTGAACTTCGTTCAACCAAAACCTATCAACTTACATGAAGAAAATATGGACATCTGCCCTGCTCCTCAGCACGGCTATACTTTTCACAAACTGTACCTCCACCGAAACCGCCGAAGAAGAAAACACGCAAGCTATTCCGGAATCTACGCCCGAAAATATCGGTGTTGGGGCTCAAGTTCCAACCGCCGCCGAAGTATATTTTGACGGAACTCGCGAAATGCTCGACGATAAATGGGAGTACTGGAAAGGACCCCGCTTTAAAGGAGTCAGCGACAAAGTTGCTTGGTTTATTACGGACGACCCCGTGGATGACGGAACGACCATGAATACCAACGATCCTGCTGCGGCCGGGGGCTTATACGGAGCCGCTGATATTGTAACCAAGGAAAAATTTGAAGATTTCCGTGCTCACATTGAGTTTCTGATTGAAAAACCAGGCGGAAACAGCGGAGTTTATCTGCAAAATCGTTACGAAATTCAGGTACTTGACGGCGACTCTACCCAACACGGACTCGGAGCGGTTATCAATGAGCAGAACTCACCTTACTTCGCCTATAACGGCTTGGGAAATTGGAATGCTTACGATATTAATTTCCGTGCCGCTCGTTTTGACGCTGACGGTAAACTAACCGAGAAGCCTCGCGTAACGATTTACTTTAACGGTCAGAAAGCCCATACTAATGTTGAAATACAGCAGGTTTGGGGTGGTAAAAACTCAGGACTTGATGGCGGAAATGACGGAGGAAAAGGCATCACCGACCGCCCCGGTGGACTGAAACTTCAAGCCGAAGGACACGACGTACTTTACCGCAATATCTGGATCGAGAAGAAAGATATGACTGACGCAAATACTGATTTTTAAGTGAGGTAAATTATGACTTTTCGCTCCCCTCTTCTGAGGAGCGGCAGCCGTTGCTGGGGTTGGGGGAGGTAAATATAATTAAATGAAAAATTACAATAAGTTCAGCTTTATTTTTTGTGCAATTGCACTTTTAGCGATTTGCAAAACCACCGCCTAACAAACCTTAAAAGACGCTGCGACCTTTCCGGTCGGAGCGTCTTTGGGTTTTAAGGATTTGAAGAATGTGCCTGCTTACGGGAATATCGTGAATCAGGAAATGAGCAGCGTAACTCTCGAAAATGCCCAAAAGTGGAAAGCTATTCATCCTGAAGAGCAACGCTTTGATTTTACCCAAGCAGATTATATCGTGGATTGGGCAATTGAGAACGGGAAACGGGTTCACGGGCATACGCTATTGTGGCATTCGTATAACCCAAAATGACTCTCAGCATTTGAAGGAAACGCAGTAGCGTGGGATAGTCTAATGAAAACGCACATTCAAGCACTTTAAAGGCAGAGTAGCATCTTGGGATGTAGTTAATGAAGCTTTTACCGACGAAGGCGAACTCCGAAACGTAGAATCTGAAAAGAAAGAAAGCAGCATTTGGCGGAAAAAAGTCGGAATAGATTACATTCAGAAAGCATTCCATTACGCCCACGAAGCCGACCCCGATGCAATACTTTTTTACAACGACTTCGGGCAGGAAAATAAATCTAAAAAGCAACTCGCTATTTTAACAATGGTCGCCGATTTCAAACGCCGAAACGTACCAATTCACGGACTCGGTTTACAGTTTCACATGCCATTGAATAAATCCGAAACTGACATCAAGCAAGCAATTGCTACTTCGGCGATGTCTGGTTTGAAAGTACACATTTCAGAACTTGATATTTTGGCTTCTAATTGGAAGAAAGACTCAACGCTGCAATACACCGAAACCCTGCAACAACAACACGCCGACAAGTTTCAACAAGTCGTGGAAATTTACCGCAAATACGTTCCTGAATCTCAGCAACACGGAATTACCACGTGGAATGTCGGCGATACAGATTCGTGGATTACCAAAATGGGTTACACCGATTGGCCGGTTCTTTTCGATAAAGATTACAAGAAAAAGAAAACTTACGAAGGCTTTAAAAAAGGGCTGATTAGTGAGTTGGATTAGAGGTTAAGTCTCATAGTAAACCCCATAGGATTTGCATTAACATTATTGCATTGTAAAAAAATAATTCCTAGCGAGTTGTTTATTTCCGATTGTACCTCAACTTTGTATTAATATTTGCAAAGATAACAGGAATACTTCTAACCGTATTTATAAGTGCAGCATAAGACACCTATCTCACGCAGGGTTTCACCACGGTTTCCCCCTCCCAAAAAAGTAATGGAAAGTTTAACTTTTTCATTGTTTTACACTTATCTATCTTCATTATCATGATAAAAAATCACTTCGGGTGCAACCTCGTCAGGTTTAGCCCCCTGCAAATTATGTGCCATTCTGATTTGCATATTCGTATTTAATTTCTCTTTTTCTCAAGCACAAATCAACTTAGGTTCTCTCTCTAAAAATGGTAACCCCGTAAGGTATATCGCCGTTGGTTCTTCACTAACCGCAGGTGTGCGAGATGGTGGCGTTTACGCCGATGCCCAACGAACTTGCTTCCCTAGTCTGCTTGCTCAGCAAATGAACATTACTGGTTTTAAACAACCGTTGCTTGAAGGCAGTGGAACGGGCAAACGTTTCATTTCAACAAATGGGGATTTAGCCGTTGGAGTTATCAAAGAAGTAGGGTTGTATAATGAATCTAACGAGAGTATTCAGCTACCCAAGGTCTCAAATAAAGTTGAGAATATGGCTGTACCCTTTCAGAAAATGACTTATGTAACTACTAAAGAAAGAGAGCCGGGCGTTTTCATAGAAGGCATTGAGAAAAAGATGTATTAGCATCATATATACAATACCCTGTAGATTATGGAGTTTATCAACGTAATGGTAATAGTTTCACCTCAAAGGCAGCAATTACTTTTGTTGGAACTTTTGCAAATCAGAATAATACTCAATTTCAAGTAGAAAAACTGGATCAGTTTGGTGCATTTAAATCAATGGCTCTCTCTTATCGTAGTATATCAAGCAATAGTGATAATTAGTAGATTATATTCCACATCCTGCAAGCGGGGGCGAAAGTTGTCATTATCGCTTTAAAATGACGATTAAAACGGGGTGGTATCGAATAACAATAAAAGATGGGAATAACACAACTTTCAGCAGGAAATTTGGAGTTGGTGAGGTGTTTGTTATTGCTGGACAGAGTAACGCACAAGGGGAAGGAGATGCTATTAAAATAGGAACGGAAAAAAATTATGATTGCGTTGTATCTGCTAAGGGAGGTATTGGTACGTATGGTGCCAGCGAAATAGGTCATAGTTATATTTTTGGTGGCGGTATATTTATGGGTACACTACATTCGGATAACAAAATTTTCCCAAATGCTTCAAAGGCGTGGTTCTATCAGGAATTAGGGAACAAAATAGCTTCTGGTAGTAGCAACCCAACTTCTTCAAGTTTGATTGATGTTGTACCCGTAGCATTTTTTAATTGTGCTCGATCTGCAAGTAGCGTTCAAAATTGGAAAGAGTCAAAAGATAGATTGAGGGAAATTCACAGTAACTCTTACAGTAACCCTATTATCAGTAACTGGAGTAGTAATGACCCAACTATTTATAACCCTTTTGAATTTAGCTTGTCTAAAAGTAGTATCTATTTCAGTCTTCAGTCTATCTTAAGTTATTGCGGAAACATGTTTGGGGTTCGGGCAGTTCTTTGGCATCAGGGGGAATCTGAAACCAAAATGCTGTTATCTAAACAATATTCATTTGCCGGGCAAGTTCCTAAATTAAGATATATTCCTCAAAAATCGGTAAACGGCGATCAGGAATTTAGCTTTTACAACGGGTACAATGTAGATGTTTACAGTGACAATCTTCAAGAAGTAATAGCGGATACGAGGAGTATATTGGGCAGCAACTTGCTTTGGGCTATTGGCAAGGTATCATATATGTCAAGTACATACTCTGACGTTTCAAGTTCTGTAGTGGATAGCAGAAATGTTATATATGCTTCACCAAATGGGGCTGTACATCATGGTATCACTAGTTCATCGGGTATTCTCAAAATAGATGAGTTCTTTACAGCCTCGCCCCAAGCGAAAACATTTAGCATCGGGAATAGCGTGGTGCAAGAGCAGGAGTCGCTAGTGAATAATGCGGCAAATAATATTGTATGGGCATCTACCCTCTCTGATGACCAAAAGAAAGATAAACGATCTGACGGAACGCACTTTAATGCTGCTGGCTTAGCAGCAATGGCTTCTGATTATTACAGTAAAATGCCTACGATTTTTTCCAAATCTCCAATACTGCCTCGTGCAATCCCCAGAGTTTCCTACTCGCAAAATGGTTCGGTCTATACATTAACGCATTCTAATGATTATCCGATGAGTTATTATTCATGGGGTCCTGAATTCTATAAAACAACTGCTAATCAGTCAAGTACTTTAACTAAACCGTCAAACCAGACCTTTTGTTGTTTCAGTTACGCTAAGGATTCACAAGGACGTATTTACATAAGTGACCTGATAAATGCGTACGGCGGTGGCTCTGCCCGTGTAGCTGTTACAGAGAAATCAATAGCTTTTCCGAACCCAGTTAACAGTAGCAACATATTAAATTTGGACATTGAATCTTTATTTGAAGATAAGGTAACTATTTGGGTAACTGATGAAAAGGGTAATCTATTAGATCAAATAAACGAACACGATGTTCCCATCGGAATGTCTCACTACGAGATTGATTTGACAAACCTGAAATTACAGAACCAACACGATGTACTTTACGTCAAGGTTGTCAAATCCAACTCAACTACCACGCACAGAGTCCTCGTAACTAAATGAAAACAAATTCAATAGCAAAACACATCATTATCATGCTATGCGTGGGGTGTTTAGTTTTAGGGTGCGACCGGAGCAACACTGAACCTGACCTTGGGCGTGGGTGTTTCGAAGCCGCACCATCCGCCGTAATTATTAAGGGGCTGACCTACGTGACAATACTAGATTCAATTGTTGAGCGAACATTGGTGGAATTTGGGCTGGATACCGACGGGGGCGTAAATGGACGTATCTCGATGGAAGATGCTGGACTGGTAAAACAATTTGGCACAGGAAATGTCAATGTGTACGCAAGCCCTGAATACTCGGTAAGGACTTTTAAAGGAATTGAATACTTCAGTAATTTGGAATTTTTTGGCTCCAGTTATGATTTGGCAGATAGCATTGATTTATCACGTAACCTTAAATTAACGCGTATTTCTATTTCAAATGATGTAGGAGGTGCTGTTACTGGAGCACCATTAAGTTTGCGGCTCTCTACCAGAACTTTAAGATATATTAATCTTGGTGAGAATGAGAACCTGAGAGAACTACGTATCATTAACAGCAGTATAAAAGAACTTGATGTTTCGGGCTTACCAAATTTAGAAACCCTCGTGCTGAGTGGAGATAGCTTAAAAACTATTTACATCAGTCACAAAGGTCAGATTAAGCCAGGCTGGAAAATTTATTGTAGCGGGTGCAGTGAAACAGTAGAAAACCTGTTAGTCAATTCAGTAGAATATAAAATCTGTAATCGTAATTAACAAAGAAATAAAAAAGGGCTTGGGTGAACCTTACGATTCCCAAGCCCTTAATCTTTCAATCTTTGATGAACCATGGACTCCTTCTCGCAAAAACGGCAAAACCGTTGAGGAAAAAGTGCGGGTGGTTGTGAAGTTTAAAGAAAATTAAAGCACCTTCAACGCTTTCTCAATTCTTCCGACAACCTCCGCTTTACCCAAAATTTCGAGCGTCATCATCAAATCTGCCCCCTTTCCTTCTCCGGTTACAGCAAGTCGCAGTGCCTGCATAACTTTACCGGGCTTGATTTCGGCGGTGGTTAGTTTTTCAAAAATCACATCGTGAATTTGTTGGGAACTGAAATCCTCCACGCCTTTCAACGCTTCAATAATAAATGGCATTGCCTTTTTAGCCTGATCGTTCCATTGTTTTGTAACGATGACTTCGTCATAAATGGAAGGTGCGGCAAAAATATACGGCACTTCAGTAATAAAATCTTTCGGAAACGTTACGCGGTCTTTCAGAAGTTGTACTAACTGAGCCGCCAATTCATCTGACATTGGTGTTTCAGCAGCTGCTTTGGTCAGTTCCACGAGCATTTCGTCTGGCATTTGCCGTAAGTATTGCTGGTTGTACCATTGGGCTTTCTGAATGTCAAATCTTGACCCAGAACTATTCACTTTTTCAATCGAAAAGGCTTCAATCAATTCGTCCATCGAGAATAATTCCTGTTCCGTTCCAGGATTCCAACCTAAGAAGGCAAGGAAATTCACTAAGGCTTCGGGGGAGTAACCATCTTCACGGAAACCACGGGCTACATCGCCACTTTCAGGATCAGTCCATTCCAACGGGAAAATCGGAAAATCACCCAATAAACCGTCTCGCTTACTCAGTTTACCGCTACCTTCGGGCTTCAATAAAAGCGGCAAATGGGCAAATTCTGGGTGTTGCCAACCAAACGCCCGATACAATAAAATGTGTAACGGTGCAGAAGGCAACCACTCTTCGCCACGAATTACGTGCGAAATCCCCATCAAGTGGTCATCCACGATATTTGCCAAATGGTATGTCGGCATTCCATCAGACTTCAACAATACTTTATCATCAATAGTGGACGAATGCACCACTACCCAATCCCGGATTAAATCCTTAAAACGAACCTCTTCTTTAATTGGCACCTTTAATCGAATCACGTACGGATCACCGTTCGCTAATCGTTCCTTCGCTTCTTCGGCGGGTAACGTCAACGAGTTTTTCATCTGCATCCGGGTAGCAGAATTATACGACGGGTTGTCAACTTTCGCTGCCGTCAAACGTTCCCGCAAATCGTCAAGTTCTTCAGAAGTATCAAAGGCATAATACGCCTTTCCGCTATCAATAAGTTGTTGAGCGTATTTTGCGTATATATCTTTGCGTTCTGATTGACGGTAAGGAGCGTGTTCTCCGCCTAATTTTGGACTCGCGTCGAAATTGATTCCCAACCACGTCAGTGATTCTTGTATGTATTCCTCCGCTCCTTCTACGTAACGGTTTTGGTCAGTATCTTCCACCCGGAGAATAAATTCTCCACCCATTTTTTTGGCAAATAGGTAGTTATAAAGAGCGGTACGAACACCACCAATATGTAATGGCCCCGTTGGGCTAGGAGCAAAGCGTAAGCGAACAGACATTTATTTACTAATTTAAATTTGCGACGGACTCGGCCGTGCGATTATGAAAAAGTTCTTTTTTCGGGTTACAAAGATACGATTTTCCGTTGAGAATTGTAACCTTTCAGCAGGTAGTAACTATTACCTGAAAGGGATTTAGGCACCTCTTCGACGCAAAACCCACAGACATTATTCATTTCGCATATTTCTGCTTTTATCCCAACAACCTTTGCGTTAGTTTTGAAATCTTAAAATAATGTTTGCCATCTTGCGGTAAAGATCTACATTAACATTAGTAACAACACTGAAGAAAGTACCCATGAAAGACTACGTAAAACCCATAAAACGCATCCTGATTGCCAATCGTGGCGAAATCGCTATCCGCATTATGCGAGCTGCTACCGAATTAGGTATTACCACCGTAGCAATTTATACTTATGAGGATCGCTATTCTCTTCACCGCTACAAAGCAGACGAAGCTTACCAAATAGGTCAGGAAAGTGACCCACTGAAGCCTTATCTTGATATTGAAGGTATTATTTTGCTAATGAAGCAGAAAAATATTGACGGAGTACATCCGGGGTACGGATTTCTTTCGGAGAACGAAAAATTTGCTCGTCGGTGTCGGGAAGAGGGAATTATTTTTGTGGGACCAACACCCGAAGCCATGAATCAACTAGGCGACAAGGTAATGGCAAAAAATCTTGCCACAAGAGCCAACGTACCACTTATTCCTGATTATCGCGGCGATGATTTAGACAACTTTGACATTGCCGTAGTCAAAGCAGCAGAGATCGGTTATCCAGTAATGATAAAAGCTGTTGCTGGCGGCGGCGGCCGCGGAATGCGAGTGGTTAGAGCTGCTGAAGATTTAGAAAGGTTATACAATGAAGCCCGCAACGAGGCTCAAAATGCTGTTGGAAACAATACCATTTTTATAGAAAAATTTGTAGAAGACCCAAAACACCTCGAAGTGCAACTTTTGGGCGATAATTACGGAAATTTACTCCACCTCTACGAACGAGATTGCTCAGTGCAACGCCGCTTTCAGAAAGTAGTGGAAGTTGCTCCTTCCTTTGGACTAAAACAAGAAACCCGCGATAAGCTATACGAATACGCCATCAGAATTGGAAAAGAAGTAAACTATTCCAATGCTGGAACCGTCGAGTTCTTAGTGGATAAAGACGAAAATGTCTATTTTATTGAAGTAAATCCGCGGATTCAGGTGGAGCATACAATCACGGAAGAAGTTACGGGAGTGGATATTGTGCGGTCGCAGATTTTGATTGCAATGGGCTACAAATTAAGCGACAACGCTATCTTCCTCCACAGTCAGAAAGATGTACCGCTGAGGGGTTTTGCTATTCAGTGCCGTATCACAACCGAAGATCCAGCCAATGGCTTCAAACCCGATTTCGGAACGGTGATTGCCTATCGTAATGCTGCGGGTTTTGGTATTCGTCTGGACGAGGGAAGTGCCTACCCCGGCGTGAAGATTTCACCGTACTTTGACTCCATGATTGTGAAAGTCACGGCTCGCGGCAGAACGCTCAAAGGAGCCGCTCAACGCCTGTCTCGTACATTGATAGAATTCAGAATTCGGGGCGTAAAGAGTAATATTCCGTTCTTGGTTAACGTCATTAATAACAAAGATTTTCAGAAAGGGAAAGCCCGAGTTACATTTATTGAAAACCACCCAGAACTACTCAAATTCAAAAAACCAAAAGACCGTTCAACCCGTGCCATGAAATTACTCGCCGAAGTAATTGTGAACGGTAACCCAACGGTCGGGAAAGTGGAGAAGCGGGATTTCAGACTACCCAAAGCTCCGATTTTCGACCCATATTCAGAATATCCCGACGGAAATAAGCAACGTCTCGACTCCATGGGAGCGGATAAGTTCTCTAAGTGGGTAAAAGACCAGAAACAGCTTCTTTATACAGATACTACCTTCCGCGACGGACACCAGTCGCTTTTAGCAACTCGTATGCGAAGCATTGATATGCTAACCGTGGCTGAAGGTTTCGCGAAGGATTTCCCACAACTGTTTTCTATGGAAGTTTGGGGTGGTGCAACGTTTGACGTAGCCATGAGATTCCTCTACGAAAGTCCGTGGAAACGTTTACAGGAATTCCGCGAAGCAATGCCGAACATGCTATTGCAAATGCTCTTCCGTGGTTCAAACGGCGTAGGATACTCCGCTTACCCTGATAATCAAATCGAGAAGTTTGTGGAGAAGTCTTGGGAGAGTGGTATTGACGTTTTTCGCATTTTTGACTCTTTGAATTGGCTTGACTCCATGAAAACGAGCATTAAAGCGGTTCGAGAACGTACCAACGCTATTGCCGAAGTGGCAATCTGCTACACGGGCGAAATGCTCGATCCGAAACAGCAAAAATACACGCTCGATTATTATACCGATATGGCACGGCAACTAGAAGACGCTGGTGCTCATATGATTGCTATTAAAGATATGGCGGGTCTATTAAAACCGTTTACCGCTGAGATATTAGTAAGTAATCTGAAGAAAGCCGTTGATGTACCAATTCATTTACACACGCACGATACTTCCTCCATTCAGGCGGGAACTTACCTGAAAGCTATTGAGTCAAACGTTGATATAGTAGATTGTGCCATCGGAGGACTTTCCGGACTGACGTCGCAACCAAACTTCAATTCAATCGTAGCAATGATGCAAGGTCACGAGCGAGAAAACCCAATGGATTTAAAACGTCTGAATCAGTATTCTAATTACTGGGAAGACGTTCGGGAGTTATATTACCCATTTGAGTCCGGACTTAAATCCGGCACGGCAGAGGTTTACGACCACGAGATTCCCGGGGGGCAATACTCCAACCTTCGTCCGCAAGCAGAATCGCTCGGAATTGGAGAAAAGTTTGACGATTTAAAGAAAAATTACGCCATTGTCAACAGTCTATTAGGAGATATTATAAAGGTTACGCCGTCTTCAAAAGTAGTGGGCGACATGGCTTTATTCATGACTTCTAATGACCTCAATGCCGAGGATATTTTCCGCAAAGGAGAAGCCTTATCTTTTCCCGAGTCAGTAAAAGGATTTTTAAGAGGAGATTTAGGACAACCGTACGGTGGTTTCCCAAAAGAATTACAAGAAGTGATTCTACGCGGAGACAAAGCGTACACTGACCGACCAAACGCTCACCTCGATGCCGTTGATTTTGATAAAGGTCTGCAAGAGTTTGAAGAGAAGTTCCCAAGTTCGGAAGGCTTCCTTGATTACCTCAGCTACCTGATGTACCCAAAGGTATTTGAAGACTTCTACAAAGCCCGCGAAAAATACGGCGATGCCAGCATTATTCCAACGCATGCTTTCTGGTACGGTCTGAAACAAAACGAAGAGATACTAATTCAGATTGACGAAGGAAAAACCATCCTTGTTCGTTACCTCTATTCTTCCGAGCCGGACGAGGAAGGTAAACGCACAGTCAGCTTTGAGTTAAACGGACAAACCCGTCGAATCAAGGTGCGGGACAATAATGAGAAGGTAACTCGTCCGTCGAATCAAAAGGTGCAAAAAGCGGGAGACGTTGGTGCTCCACTGCAAGGACGGATTTCTCGAATTATGGTGAACAAGGGCGACGAAGTAGCGAAGAATGCTCCACTATTTGTGATTGAAGCCATGAAAATGGAATCTATCGTTGCCTCACCCATAGACGGAACCGTGACCGCTGTTATGCTCTCCGAAGGCTCCGTAGTTGAGCAAGACGATTGGGTAGTGGAGATTACGAAAGATTGAGTTTCCTGATGTCTGATTTCAAGTATCAGACGTCTGTATGGTTACACAAAAAACAAATGCCCGGTAACTGGAATAAATTCCGGTATCGGGCATTTTTATAAAAAGCTATTTTAACTTATTCCGTCCCTTTACCATTGACAGGGAATCCCCGACAATCACTGCAAACGCTGTCAGCGGTTTCACCTAACTTATGCGGTCGCTAATTCGGGGGTGAGTCTCCATATTCCTGTCTCAAAAATGATAATTCACGCCGTAATTTATTCCCAACATTTGTGGGCGTAACTGTGCGGATGAACCAGACTCAAAGTTCGAGACCAACGCCTGTTGAAACGCCGAACCGATGATGAGTTCCCACTTCTCATCGAGTAAGTAATTAATCCGCACGCCACCCAAGCCACTTACACCAAGCGTTCTGAAAGCAGAGTTTCGTGCGTTTAGTGAAGCAACATCCGTCATTTCACTTTGTAATGTATTCTGCAAAAACATATCTGCCGATACCCCGCCTGTAATTTCTAAATTCAGTTTATTAAGCAACGGAATTTCGTAAGCTAACTGGAGTGGCAAACTCAAGTATTCGTAGCTACTTTCTAGTGTCTCAGCCGAAGCAACTACCGCGTTTGATAACGTTTTACCCTGAGTCAGGTAGTCTTGCACAAACGTGTTGATTTCTCCAGTACGTTCATTGAGTGTGTAAACATTCGTATTCACGGGTGAATTTCCCTGAATGTACCGCACACCCGATTCTAAAGCCAACCGTTTGGTCAATTGCCTTCCCACCTGGATTCCGAAATTAAACGCCCGACCGTTTGCGAATTGCTGAACTGGACTTGCGGTTGGAATATTAAAAGCACTATTCCCAGTATTAGGCATCAACTGACTACTACCACCCTGAGATCCCGCAGGTCCTTGAGTACCTTGCGGTCTGCGTTGAGTAGTGAAGTTAGCGTCATTTGACGAAAATGACGCTGCATTCGCCGATGCCAATTGATCCAAGCCACCATTCTGGAAATTTGGTTTGAACGGTGATAACCCTGAAACCAATCCAATCCACGAGCGGTGCTTTTGTTTCGTCGTATTTTCTGTTTCGGTTATTGGTTCGTAGTAGGCTAATTTATTTCGGGTCAGGATATAACGCACCGGATACTCCTCGTACTGATGAGGGATGAGTTTACTTAGTTGATTTGCAACGTCCCCAAAGAAAGTCGAAGTATTGTGAGAAATAGCCTGTCCAGTATTTGATTTTATAAATGCTAGCTTATCAGTTAACCGTAATGAATTACTTTCATCGCTTAGAAGTTTCGGTTGATTATTAGAATTAGTGAATGCAACTATTGCTGTTGATTTCACATCAGCTATTCTGGGTTTATTAGACTTATTAGCAAAGTTCTTACTGTTGTTTACCGTTTCTTGTACCGTGGGGTCATCTTGTCTTTTTGGCTGAACAGGTTCGGTGCTTTTCTCTTCCGATTCAACCAACGTAGGTCCGGTTACTTTCGCCATTTCGGCAACTGCCTTTCCTTCCGAATTACTAAACAGAAACCAACCGCCTAATACCAATATTAACGTAGCAGCAATGCCACTCGCTACGTAGGCGGGAAGTCCCCAAATCAGAAAAAATGGAGTTCGCCTTTTCTGATTATCCAAGTCGGCTTCAATCCGTCCCCATAGCTCATCAGGCGGCAGCGTGGAAACTTTCTCGAACCTTCGCTTCCATTGTTGTTCAAAATTACCTTTTGAGGATGCTTTCATATTACGCTCCTAATGTCATTATAAACTCTTTAATCTTACTTCTTCTTGACTGATATCAGCCAATTTCTTTTGCAATAATTGCTTTGACCGGGAGTATTGTGATTTTGACGTACCCTCCGAAATATTGAGCAAATCAGCTATTTCGTGGTGCTTATATCCTTCAATAGCGTACAGGTTAAAAATTGCCTGACAACCATCGGGAAGTTCATGAACGAGGTTCATCAATTGTTCTAACGCCATATTACTGATATCAACCGCCTGCTCAGACAACTGATTTATCATTTCATTGGCATCAATTTGATATCCCATCCGTTTTTTCTTCTGCAAAGCCTTCAGTGCCGTATTAATAACAATTCTCCTTGCCCAAGCTTCAAAAGGGCAGTCAAAACGAAATGTATTCACGTACTTAAAAATCTTCACGAAGGCATCTTGCATGACATCAGCAGCATCATCTTTATCTTTCATATACCTGACGGCGATAACATAGAACTTCCCGGCAAACAACTCATAAAGCTGCCGCTGGGCAATACGCTCATTACGAATACAGGCTTCGACCAGTCGCCGCTCGTCGGTCATATAAAAGGGGTTCTCTTGGTTATTCAGTCCATTGCTCTAACGTAACTTTTTCGGCAAATTGAATCACACTTTTCAGTTCACAAATAAAGAGTAGTCTTAGCTGAAAATAGTTGTAATCAGGGTCGAAAAACTCTCAGTTCGTCCAGCTCTATCAGCTGACTACTCCATAAGGTAATCCGGTGTGGTAAAATTGGAGCAGGTATTCCAACACCAATCGTCTTTGGGCTTTTGAATATTCTAATTTCATCAAAAAGACCTGCATTCATCAAGTGCTGCAATAGCGTTGCCCCGCCTTCCACAAAAACAGATTGAAGATTTAAAGCCAGAAGTTTATCAAGAATAAATGGCAAGTAAAGCATTCCATCCGGGACCTTAATAAACGAATTAAACTTTTCTTCTGTTGATTTTACGTCGTTGAAGATAAGCGTTTTCTGCGTATTATCAAGTATCCTAAAGTTGGGTGGCACCTGTAATCTTCGGTCAATAACAACGCGGGTCGGATTTCGTCCAACCCAATATCGGACGTTTAGCCGTGGATTATCATTTAAAACCGTATTTGTACCAATCATAATGGTGGGTTCTTCAGTTCGCCATTTATGAACCAACTGCTGTGATAACCCACCCGTGATTTGAATTGGGTTACCATCTTCAGCGGCAATAAAACCATCAGCAGTTTCCGCCCACTTCAGAATAATATAAGGTCGTTTTTGTTCTACGGCGGTAAAGAAACGCTTATTCAGTTCACGTCCTTCTCTGACTAAAAGCCCAACCTCTACGTCAATTCCGGCGGCTTTTAGTTTCTCAATTCCCCGACCATCTACCAGCGGAAAAGGGTCTTCGTTACAAATCACTACCCTCTTTAGCTTATGTTGAATCAGCAAATCAACACAGGGCGGAGTTTTACCAAAATGGGCACAAGGTTCTAACGTCACATAAGCCGTGGCTTCCGAAAGCAAAGATTTATCCTCAACGTGAGCGATTGCATTTACTTCGGCGTGGGCCTCGCCATACCGCTGATGCCAACCCTCCCCGATAATTTGGTTATTGTGTACAATAACACATCCCACCATCGGGTTCGGTGAAGCAAATCGTTGACCTAATGAGGCCAGTTCCAACGCCCGTTGCATGTACAAAGAATCAGTCATTATTAAATATTTGCTACTTTAAAAGGTTTTACCTCAACGCTTTTCCAAACTTCCTGCGTTACGTAAGGGTCATTATCCAACCATTCGTAAAGCATCTGCTCGTTTTCAAATTCAACGACCATCACCGAACCATTCATCTCTTCGCTTTCATTAAGCGTAGCTCCACCGAGAATCAGCTGTCCAGCTGCCTTTAGCTTCTTAGCAGTTTCAAGATGAAACGGGCGGGCTTTCAACCGACGGCTTTGAGCCTCGGCGTCTGTTCCGTCTTTGGCAAGAATAAAGTACTGCGGCATCTATATTATGGTTTAAAAGTAGTTTATCGAAATTCTATGTAACTGCTTACATTGGAACAAATCAAATCCGCTAAAAGTTGAATTTGGGAATGCAAGATTACCATGAAACGAATTACATTATTCCTGCTTTTATGGACGGCGAATTCACTCACAAAATACAGAACAGAACCATAATACGTCTCGAAGTTCCGTCAGAGAAACATATTATTAGTGTCCAGAAAAAAGCCTCGAGACAACGCAGGTAGTCTAACCGTAAGCCTTAGACCAAGTGAAGTACGTTATGATAATTCAGCGGGAACAATTTTTCACAAATCGTTTACTTACCGTGGGAATAACCAAGGGAACAGCAAATAAGTACATTCCAAGTGGACGTTTTGAAACAATCAAACGCTAAAGACTACTCGCACAGTCGTAAGATAATGAGTTTAATCTCACAATTTTAAAATCAACAAATCGTTTATTTCAAACACTAAAGTCTATACTTATGAAACGGAAAATCTCCTCGTTTATCTTCCTACTTTTTGTTTCAACAATCACGTTTGGGCAGGGAAAGTCCACGCTTGTTATCATTCGGGATACGGGCTATTTTGGTTCACTCGCTAGGCTTTCTAGCTTTAACAATAATGTGTTTATTGGAAAAATACCAAATAAATCCATTACAAAGATTGAAGTTGAACCTGGCATCAACACATTTAATTTTCAGTATTACGGACGCAAAAAATCTAACCCAAAAAGGACGAAGGCAGCTATCGAAGTGGAAGCAGGTAAAACGTATTACGTAGTAGCTATTCAGAAGGTAGGTTTTCTTTACAGCACCATCCAGACCGTGGAAGTGACCGAGAACTCAGCAGCCGAGCTTACTTCAAAACTGAGGCCGAACGTCATCGGGTTATAATTCTCCACAAAGTCTATCCGCTTGCATAAAAAAACAGCCCACGGCTTTATACCGTGGGCTGTTTTTGTTAATTCTTCCCAATAGCTACGAGGCTAATCGCTAAAGCTTACGCCATTTCAAGCGTACGACTCATACGTTTACGCTCGTTTTCGTCGAGGTATATTTTACGCATCCGAAGTGATTTCGGCGTAATTTCTAAGTATTCATCTTTTTGGATATATTCCATACATTCCTCAAGAGAGAACTGAATTTTCGGTGGAATCTTCACGTTATCATCCGTGCCAGAAGCCCGCATGTTCGTCAATTTCTTTGCAGTTTGCAGGTTGACCACAATGTCACCCTGACGGCTGCTCGCACCAATTACCATTCCAGTATAAATCTCTTCACCCGGCTCGATAAAGAACGTACCGCGGTCTTTCAATTTATCAATGGCGTAGCCAATTGCTGGACCAGTTGCCATCGAAATTAATGAGCCAGTTGTTCTTTCAGGAATTACTCCTTTATAAGGCTCATACGCCTTAAAACGGTGATTCATAATAGCTTCACCTTGCGTTGCCGTAAGAACATTGCTACGTAAACCAATCAATCCACGTGATGGAATATTAAATTCTAAGTGTTGTAAATCACCCTTTGGCTCCATGATCACTAACTCACCTTTACGCTGTGTTACTAATTCAATCACCTTACCTGATGTTGACTCCGGTACGTCAACCACGAGCGTTTCAATTGGCTCCAGTTTTTTTCCGTTTTCATCCACTTTGATAATAACCTGCGGCTGACCTACTTGTAGTTCATAACCTTCCCGACGCATCGTTTCAATCAAAACCGATAAGTGAAGTATTCCACGGCCAAAAACCATGAATTTATCTTCTGATTCGCCTTGCTCTACTTTTAAAGCCAAGTTTTTCTCAGTTTCTTTCATCAAACGCTCACGTATGTGGCGAGATGTAACAAATTTACCTTCCTGACCAAAGAATGGTGAGTTATTGATGGTAAACAACATATTCATCGTTGGCTCGTCAATAGAGATACGTGGTAATGCTTCTGGTTGGTCAAGGTCGGCGATTGTATCACCAATCTCAAAACCTTCCATACCTGTAATGGCACAAATTTCACCAGAACTAACTTCGGAAACCTTCACTTTACCAAGACCTTCAAAAACGTGAATTTCCTTAATTTTATTCTTTTTCATCTTACCATCAGCAGTGCAAAGCATAACCTGCTGACCTTCTTTCAACGTACCACGCTTTACTAATCCAACGGCGATACGTCCAACGAATGACGAATAATCAAGTGATGTAATTTGCATTTGAGACGGACCTTCTTCCATCTTAGAAGCAGGAATGTGCTTTACAATAGCATCCAATAACGGAATGATATTATCGGTTGGCTTTTGCCAATCATCGCTCATCCATCCTTCCTTAGAAGAACCATAAAGCGTTGGAAAATCCAACTGCTCGTCTGTAGCATTAAGGTTGAACATTAAGTCAAAAACCTGCTCGTGAACTTCGTCTGGACGGCAGTTCTCTTTATCTACTTTATTTACAACCACGATAGGTTTCAACCCTAAATCGAGGGCTTTCCCCAACACAAAACGTGTCTGTGGCATAGCACCTTCAAAAGCATCGACTAATAACAACACGCCGTCAGCCAATTTCAAAACACGCTCCACTTCACCACCGAAATCGGCGTGACCAGGGGTATCAATAATATTAATTTTTATGTCTCCGTAACGTACTGAAACGTTCTTTGATACAATTGTAATGCCGCGTTCACGCTCTAAGTCGTTGCTGTCAAGAATCAGTTCACCGAATTCCTGGTTTTCTCGGAAAATCTTTGATGCGTGAATGATTTTGTCCACAAGGGTAGTCTTACCGTGGTCAACGTGTGCGATAATGGCAATATTCCTAAGTTCTTGCATGGTTTTTTTTTTAAAATGCCCGCAAAGGTAACCATAAATTCTGAAAATTAGTTTTATGATACGCAAATAAATTATAAACAACTGATAATCAGTAGAATTTGTAAAACTTAGTCTTGAAATACTGCAATTATTTCAGATTTCAGGTGTGTGATGTCCAATGTCCGTTAAATTCACTAGAATACCATTACTCGTTCTGTTTTTGAGTATTTTAGTATGCTGTTTGCTTACCTTTTCAGCGGTCCCATCCCGCTCAGTAACTACACTAACTCAAAAAAGATGCTGCTTCTACCGTTAACACGACTGACGTTTGAGGGATTTTATTTATTCGTCCCAAATTGATTAAACAAGTACATTTACTTCATGATAGTCAAAGTAAAGTGATAGATTATTTTAATAAAAAAAATTATTCTACAAAACGATTGGGTCAAACACTGAAATATATCATAAGCATTGATAATTAGCAACTTAATTATATTACAAACAAAACTTTAGGATACTTTAAAATTTGTGGGAAACTTTTTTAGTTGTATTATTTCAATACTTCTCAAACTTAACTCACTGACAATTAAGCTTTAAAAGGTTGCTTCTTTTTTGCAATCTTAATAATGCACTATATTAGGCGGCTTTTCATGTTATTTGATTTGTTTGCACTTTTAAACTCACCAATCAAGTTATAAATGGGTGATTTAAATAGTCAAATTAGAAAATTATCTCATTCCTCCGCCAAACCCAAAATTCCGTTCACAATCAATTTAGGATTTGACCACGGCACAAAGTGATTCATCCCCACGATTTTTCGGATCTCAAGGTATTCCGCGTTTACAAGTTTTCTCTTCAAAAAGTCAGCATTCCCAACGGGCACAAGCGAATCCGCTTCACCCTGAATAACAATGCACGGCTGTCTGATAGTTGACCAAAGTGGCAACATCAACTCTAATTCTTCTTTCAAGTGTAGAATTTCGAAATTCGATACCCGAAAGCTCTTCGGAATGAAGTATTTAACGGGCGAAGCCGCTAAAATGTAGCGGTACCAACGCGGTGGTTCTAACTCAGGGGCAACCGAACCCGCCACTAAAACTAAGCCGTCGATTAGTTCGGGGTAGTCCATCGCCATGCGAGCAATGAGCGGCCCACCGAGCGAGTGCCCGACCAGTATAACTCGCTTACCGTTTTGTCGTTGCTTAGCCACAATAGGTTGTAAGTACGCTGCCTGTTTTTCGAGAGATTCTTCGGCATCGCCGAACCCCGAATGACCGAAACCTGGTCTATCCACCGAAACCATTCGCACTTTTTTGAGTAACGAATCTACTTTTAAAAAATCGGCAAACGCACTCCATGATCCCGGCGAACCGTGCACAAATATTACCGTCGGTAACGTATCGCTCCCAACTTGTACGTAGTTTATTGGTCGTTCAGCGGCTTTAGATACCGTTATTTCTGGCTTGAATTTTTCGTTGGCAAACGCAGTTTTCATTTCTTCTGCCGTTAACCGAAACGACATACATCCAGTAAATAGTTGGGCTACACCAAGCAACGCGAAGTATATGAGCAAAAAACGAAGCGATAATCTTTTAAAATTCATTTATGAGGTTTCGACTACACTAATTTAAGCAAAGAAGGCTAATTTTGTTTTTATAATTACCAATGATAAGATGTTGAGTACCTACTTCGAAAAAAGTAAAAGTTTCCCAAAAAGCCTAACAACTATCTCCCATAAACTTAACTCCTTAGAAAAATGACCATTTGCCTCGCCACAAATAACGCCCACAAAGTAGAAGAACTTCAGCAAATGCTCGGGGGCAAGTTCACCATAAAGACGTTAGCCGATGTCGGTTTTACCGACGAAATCGAAGAAACTGAAGCCACTTTCCAAGGCAATTCCCGTTTAAAAGCTCGGCATATTTACGATATATACGGCATGACAACAATCGCAGACGATTCAGGTTTAGAAGTCTCAGCACTCAACGGAGAGCCAGGAATCTACTCAGCTCGCTACGCCGGAGAACACGGAAACCACGAGAGAAACAACGTTAAATTATTAAAATCTCTTGACGGAGAAACAAACCGAAACGCTCAGTTCCGATCAGTGATTACGCTGATTCACAACAATGAAGAGGCTCAATTTGAAGGGATTATAAAAGGAAAAATAAGCACCGAATTATCTGGAAAAGACGGCTTCGGTTACGATCCACTTTTCACACCCGAAGGCTACGACCGCACGTTTGCCGAGATGACCATGGAGGAGAAAAATCCTATTAGTCACCGAGGTTTGGCGGTAGAACAGTTAGTTGCATATTTGCAGAAGCTTTAACGCATCCGATCCGCACTTTTTACCAACTTTTCGTCACGTTTTATCAAACGGTTAGCCGCAAAATTTGAAACCAACGCCACCACAATCGCAATAATTCCGATTCCGAAGTCACCCACGTCGTTCGGGTCGCCACCAAGTTCAACTGCATCGCGGGTAATGTGGTATATTGCCGCCGACATTGCCCCCGCTAACAAAATAGAGTTTAACGCCACAAAAAGCATTTGACGAATGCGATTCTTATATTGAAAAATTGTAAAAATTGTAAATAGCCCCGCCAATCCCGCCATTGTCGCTACGTAAAAAATAGGTGTTTTAGCAAGTGCAAGCCCACCTTTGGTGTGAATAAGGTAATAAGGATTTACCAATACTTGCTCATTGGGTCCGATTGACTTTGACCACGAGGTAGTGGCTAAAAATAACCCAATGCAAATGACAGTGATAATTAAAAGTATAGTTTGAACGCGTTGTAACATTTTTGTTAGGAATTAGTCCTCGATAGTTATCGGGAAGGTTTTGTTAGTTGATTCTTTTGTGGAAACAGCAGCAAAATTAATGGTTTTTCGTTTATTCCCTATATTTCTCGGGTCAAACCCACGATTAACTCACTGTGTTCCGGAAATTTTATTAGAAATTCCTCGCGGGTTGGCATCTCGAAGTCAGCAAAATCAAAACCCGGAGCCACCGTGCAACCCACCAACGAATACGCACTCCCCGCCGCTGGGCGACTTCCAAACCAAACTCCGGCTTTCACAACCGCCTGAAAGACTTCACCTTTTTCGGGATTATTTCCGAGTTGGATAATCTGTAAATTTCCATCAGAATCGATGCTGAATATTTCCAACGCTTCGCCTGCGTAGAAATGCCAAATCTCATCGGAAGAAATGCGATGTAATGCAGAGAAATGGTGGTTTTCAAGCAGAAAATAAATTGCCGTTCCGAAATTTCTTTCGCCGCCGAAGCGTTTAGGAAGAGCATCCAAAGGAATAGTTTCGTCAGAACGATAGGTTTCTGTAAAATACCCACCCTCTGGATGCGGTTGCATATCGTATTTTTCGACCCAATATTGGGCGGGAAAGTTTTTCATTCTGAGAGTTAGTTTGTCAGGAAATAGTATAACAGCAAAGATGCAATACAGGTTTAAGTTTTGGATAAAGCCGCTTGTTCTCTGTTACCATTTACAATCCTCCAGCTAAATCAGGCGGCCTGCGTAGGGAGGCAATTGAAATTATTCCAAAAGTTAAAGGACTAAGGAAACAAAGTTGAAGTGGGCTTTAGCCCAATCAAAAGCACTATACTTTAAATGAAAAAAATACTCGTCGTCCTATTAATTCTTATCGGGGTAAACACCTTGTCTGCCTACATATTTATACGAGCGGATTTGACCGAAGAAAAACGCTACTCTGTTTCCACCGCAACAGAAAATTTACTCGAAAACTTACAAGGGGAGGTTTTTATCAAAGTTTACCTTAACGGGGAAGACCTCCCCGGCGGCTTCGAGCGGCTAAAACGTGCCGTTGCCGAAACGCTTGACGAGTTCAAAACCTACGGCGGCGGTAATATCAGCTATCGGTTTATCGACCCGAATGCCATTTCAGACGCTACCGAACGGGATTCACTGATAAAATCTTTGATTGACAAAGGGTTGCAGCCTACAAATGTGGTTGATAACAAAAACGGGCGACGGGTTGAAAGTCTGATTTTTCCGTACGCCACGGTTCAGTTTGAGAATAGGGAGACGGACGTTCTTTTGCTGAAAAATAATCAATCGCAGACCGCTCAGGAAAAACTCAACCAATCTTACGAGAACGTGGAGTACGAACTCGCTACCGCAATACGTAAGCTGACGTTAACGGAGAAAAAGCGGATTGGAATGCTGACAGAATTCACGAAACTTCCGCCCGAAAACTTCGCTGGACTAATTACCGAACTACAGTCGTACTACGATTTATTTATCCTTGACGCCAAAGCTTCTATCACGTTTGAGGGACTTGATGCCATAGTTTTACCCAAACCCGATTACCCAGTTGATGACAGTACAAAACTTAAACTCGACCAGTTTATCGTAAACGGCGGGAAGGCACTTTTCTTCGTAGACGGGCTAAAAATAGACTCCATTGGTTTGGAAGGAACGTACGCCCAGCCGCTGAATACCAACATCGAAGATTTATTATTTAGGTACGGCGTTCGGATAAACAAAGACATGGTAAAAGACGGGGCAAGTTCCGCCGTTATTCCGATGGTGGTGGGAAATATGGGAGACAAGCCCAACATACAGCCCATTCCCTATCGATTTTTCCCACTAATCAATAACTTTGGTAACAGTCTAATTACAAAAAACTTAGATTTAATCTCTACAAAGTTCGTTTCGTCATTAGATACCGTTCGAAGTCCCGGAATTAAGAAAACGCCGCTTTTGATGACCACGCCTTACACCCGCGTGCTGAACGCTCCCGTGTTGGTTACATTTAACGAAGCCCGTACCGAAACCGAAGCAGATACGTACCAAGGCGGCGTACAAACAGTTGGCTATTTATTAGAGGGAACCTTCAATTCACTCTATAAAAACCGATTACTTCCTACTGATGAGCGTCGGCAGTATTATTCCAAAACACCGCAGCCTTCAAAAATTATTATTTGTTCGGATGGTGATATAATCATCAATGAAATCAACCGTAAAACAGGCAACCCAATGCCGCTTGGCTACGATAAGGTAAGCCAGCATACTTTCGGAAACATGGATTTTGTGATGAATGCCGTAGATTACCTTTTAGATGACAACGGCGTTATTACAGCTCGCGGCAAAGAGGTAAAACTCCGACCATTAGACACTATTAAAATTCGAGAAGAGCGTATGTTTTGGCAAAGCCTAAACATCGGGTTACCACTGCTTTTATTAGCTTGTTTCGGAGGAATAATATTGTTCGTTCGTAAACAAAAATTCCAGAAATCTGCTTCTATTTGAGTGCCTAACATTCTTTTACACGAATAACATTACCCGAGATAACGATGTAAAACCCACATTATAAACCACTTATTTTTTGACATAGGAATAGATATTTATTTGAAGCGTTGACTATGAAAGTGCGATAAGGTTCGCGGCACAATAAAACCTTTCGACAGGTAGAAGTAAACCATCGACCATATCCCAAGTAAATTAGATAGTTCAAGGGTTTTGCGTTTGTGTAGTAAATTCTTCGGCCTACCTTTGTCGTAATACGTTAATTAGTAAATGAACAACCTAAAAGACTCGCTCAATTTCGCTTCTAAACTAACACCCAAACGAGTTTCAAATTCGTTACGGATTTTAGGGAGCTACGCATGGTCAAAAATCACTAAAAAGTCCTCAATCAGTGGCCTGCCAATAGCGGTAGCGTTTGAACCAACTACTTCCTGCAACCTTCGTTGTCCCGAATGTCCGAGCGGTTTGCGTTCTTTCACCCGCCCAACGGGAATGCTATCCGAAGAGTTATTTCGTAAAACAATTGACGAATTAGAAGACTCACTGATTTATCTTACGTTTTATTTTCAGGGGGAGCCGTACCTACACCCGCAGTTTCTGGAAATGGTGCAATACGCCGCCAAACGGAAAATCTACACCGCTACCTCTACCAATGCTCACTACTTAACCGAAAACTTCGCACGTAAAACCATCGAATCAGGCCTTGACCGTTTGATCATTTCATTAGACGGCACCACGCAGGAGACGTACCAACAATACCGAATAGGTGGGAAAATAGAAAAGGTAATTGAAGGAACTAAGAATGTAATTCGTTTAAAAAAGGAGATGAAATCGAGCACGCCACACGTCATTTTTCAGTTTTTGGTGGTGAAACCAAACGAACACCAAATTGAAGAAGTAAAAGCATTAGCTAATGAATTAGGCGTGGACGAAGTTCGTTTCAAAACCGCCCAAATTTACGATTACGAAGATGGCTCGCCCCTCATTCCAACTATTGATAGGTACAGCCGCTACGTTCCGAAAGAGAACGGCAAATTCTCTATTAAGAATAAATTTGTGGATCACTGCTGGAAAATGTGGCATTCCTGCGTCATCACTTGGGACGGGACGGTAGTGCCCTGTTGCTTTGATAAAGATGCCGAGTACCCGATGGGAAACTTACAAGAAACTTCATTCACGAATCTCTGGCAATCGAGTAGCTACACTAGTTTTAGGCAATCGCTCATTCGCTCTCGCTCCGAAATAGAAATGTGTAAAAATTGCACCGAAGGCACTCCAGTTTGGGGGTAATTTTGGGTACTGAATTTTAGTTATAATGTTTATTTCTTCAACAATTCAGGGAGGGGCTATTATCTCCTTTACCCAACGCTTGTACATCTCTCCGAGGGATGTAAGCCATCAGAGGCAACCAGTTCGGCATTCGTTGTTATTTCTCTCGGAATTGGCGTGATATTGAAGTATAACATTCCACGCTATTCTGCTTCTTGTTTACATACGGTATTGTAAGCATCTATTTCATTGGCAACTCTCGCTTAGTCACGATCTTTTGCGAACGGCGTAACGCCCCAGTCAGAAATAGAAACCACAAAGACCTACTCTTTTTTGTTTCCGGCAAAGACAACGGCTTGGTTCAACAAAGCAATTAACTCTCCGCGAAACTGCTCTACGACACGCCCCCGAACTGATTATTTACGCCCACCAACAGCGATACCATATCGTATGTTTTGTGTACGTTTGCAGCGGCAATCCCCGATTTCAACTCGTCCGTTGTCCAACCAGTTTGGGCAATAATTTTAGGCGAAGCTATTTTCACACCATTATCACTCATTTCTTTTACCAGTTGTACTGGCCAGCACTCAGATTCCGCAACGCTTTCACCAATGCTATAGCTATCCCCTAAAGCAAGATAAGATATTTTCCAGTTTCAGGTGTTTGCCCTTGAGGTATTGATTACGTTTTGCAGCCAATCATTCCAACTAAAAATAAAATAAGAGGATGTTTCATGGAATATGTTCGTGCTGAATATTTTCAGAATTAACGACATTAAACAGAAAGTAGTTTATTACTGTTATTGTTGTGTCTGATATTAGGACATTTTCAATAAAGCACTTACCAATTAATCAAAGTTTGGATTAAGCTGATGATGTCACGGCTTTATTAAGTAAATTTACGCCCCAAATTATCTACACAAAATGACATTAATTAAGTCGATATCAGGAATTAGAGGAACAATTGGTGGCCGCGTAGGCGACAACCTTACTCCCATTGATATAGTCAAGTTTGCCGCAGCGTTCGGAACATGGATTTCTACGCAAACCCCTGACAAAAAAACAATTATAGTTGGACGAGACGCCCGTACTTCGGGGAAAATGGTTTCCGATTTAGTTTGTTCAACACTTAACAGCTTAGGCTTTGATATAATAGATTTAGGTCTTTCTACTACGCCTACCGTCGAAATCGCCGTTCCGAAAGAAGGAGCTGCCGGAGGAATCATCCTGACCGCCAGCCACAATCCAGCTCAATGGAACGCCCTAAAATTACTTAACGCCGACGGAGAATTTATTTCTGACGCTGACGGAAAAGCCCTCATTGAAATCGCCGATACAGACGATTACAGCTTTGCCGGATACAAAGATCTGGGCAGTTACCGTACAGATGATACCTACCTGAAACAACACATTGATTCAATACTTGCTCTACCAACGGTAGATATAGAAGCTATCAAAAAGGCTAATTTCCGCGTAGTGGTAGATGCCGTAAATTCAACGGGCGGAATTGCCGTTCCGATGCTGTTGCGTGCCTTGGGCGTTCATAACATCAAAGAAATTAACTGCGAACCGACAGGACTTTTTGCTCATAATCCTGAACCTATTCCCGAAAACTTACGGGAGATTAGCGGCGAAGTCAAGCGTGGTGATTACGATTTGGGGATTGTGGTTGATCCTGACGTAGATCGGCTAGCGTTTATTTCTGAAGACGGAGAACCGTTTGGCGAAGAATACACCTTAGTTGCGGTAGCAGACTACCTGCTTAGTCATGAGGAAACAAAGAACAAAGCAACCGTTTCTAACCTTTCTTCCACAATTTCTTTGAAAGAGATCACCGAAAAACACGGCGGAGAATACCACGCATCTGCGGTTGGTGAAGTGAATGTTGTGACAAAGATGAAAGAAGTAGGTGCCGAAATTGGCGGCGAAGGTAACGGCGGAATCATTTATCCGGCATTACATTACGGTCGAGATGCGTTAGTTGGTATTGCCTTATTTCTGAGTCATTTAGCTCATTTTGGCAAATCAATCGGGCACCTAAGGAAGCAGTATCCTAACTACTTCATTGCCAAGAAGAAAGCCAATCTAGAAGAAGGATTAAACGTGGATAAAGTATTAGAAGGCATTAAAAAGAAATACTCTAAGCAGCCGGTAAATACCGTAGACGGCGTAAAAATCATGTTCGGAGATTCGGAATGGGTTCACCTGCGGAAATCAAATACCGAACCCATCGTTCGTATTTACGCCGAATCAGAATTTGAAAATAAAGCAAATAGCCTCGCTGATAAAATCATTAAGGACATTAACGAAGTGATGAAAGAAGGTTAATCCACCCTTCTAAACACCAAACTTTTTATATCGCTGACGGTTTCGTTGGCGATTTTTTTTGCCCGAAGGTAGACTTTTTGCTTTCCTTCGGGAACATTGATTATTCCAATTTTGAGTTCTTTCCAAACCTTTTCGTACGCTTCTTTTCGCGGAATTCTATCTGGGCTGTAAATTGGTTTAGGATCGTGAGCTTCGGTAACTTTTACGATAAACTGCTGGTCGTTTAACGATAATATAAATTCCGAACCAACGTTCTGTTCATTGCACGTATATTTCACATAAACTTCGTATTGCTGCGATTGCACGGCATCCAATTCCCACCAAATGGAATCAGCAGAACTTTTCCAATCTGTCAGCCAATCGTTCGCCCAGCCGTGCCCTTCAAAGAACCGCACATTCCCAGTAAACCGTGACTCTGGTGCCTGCAACTCAACTCGATTTACTTCTTTGTAACCAATCGGTACAGCAATGCGGGAATCTTCAGACAAGTCAGCCGTGGCTCGTTTATACCACGCGTTAAATTTATCAGCAAATTGTCGGTTTAGCTCAGGAAATTTGCCGACAATATCCTCCTTTTGCTCGGGATCATTGACCATATCGTACAAGCGATTTCCTTCTTTCTCCGTCACCCAACGAAACTGAGGCGTACGAACGGAAGCCGGATACGTCTGACTCGTTCCGTCAAAAGAGCGAATGGAATAAATCTCTCGCTCTGGCAACGACTTTTTCTTTTGGGTCAATAAATCTGCGATGCTAATTCCGTCAAAATCGGGACGTTTTTCAACGTTCAGGTTACAGAGCTCGATAAGTGTCGGGAAGATATCAATATGAGCCGCTAAATCACTGATTACGAAATTTTCAGAAATCGTGTTCTTCCAGTTTACAAATAAAGGTGAACGCACGCCGCCTTCGTCCACATGTCCTTTTATTCCTTTCATATTTCCGTTGAAACGCTCTCCGTTCGGACCGTTATCGCTCATAAACAACACGATGGTATTTTCGAACAAATCTGAATCCTCAAGATGCTGTAATACCCGCCCAACATTATCGTCAATATTTTCAACCATTCCGTAGATACTCGACAACTCATCGTCAAGACCCATTGCTTTATATTTATCGAAATATTTATCCGCAACCTGATGCGGTGAATGCGGAATATTTAGTGGCAAATAACATAAAAACGACTCTTCCTTATTTTTATCTATAAATTCAATGGCTTTAGAAGTCAAAACATCTGGCAAATATCCTTCAGATTGAATCATCTCAAACTGACTTTGAACCGGAGAATCAACGTAATTATTCCAATGCCCGGCACAGAAACCGTAGAACTCTTCAAAACCTTGTCCGATCGGGTCTTCAGGAAAATGCTCACCGTTGTGCCATTTACCAAACGCTCCGGTTGCGTAGCCGTTGGCTTTAAATACTTCGGCAATAGTAATTTCTTCACTTCGCATTCGTTCATAACCGCCCGTCACAGAAGTTACACCTGTTCTCAGGTGGTACTTTCCCGTCAGTAGACTTGCCCGGGTTGGAGCACACAGCGGGCTGACATAATATCGTTCAAAACTCGCTCCAGCTGCGGCCATTTTATCTAAATTCGGCGTTTGCACGTAAGGGTTTTGGTGCAAACTTAAATCCCCCCAACCTTGGTCGTCGGTCATAATTAACACGACGTTTGGGCGTTGAGCTTCCTCCTTCTTGCAAGAATTTAAAGATAGAATTCCGATGAGTAAAAAGAGAGTGAAGCGAAACATGCAGCTAAGGTTGAAAATGAGAGGTAATTTCATGGGTAAAGAAGAAATTTCACTAATTTACCAACTTAACACTACAATCTACCATGAAAAGAATACTCGCTTTATTACTCATATTTACCTCAGCAGCGACTTTCGCTCAAAAAGAATTAGTGGAGGCCAATTACACAAAGCAGATCCACTACATTCCGATGACCGACGGAACGAAGCTCTACACGCAGGTTTACGTTCCGAGAAACGCCTCAACATCACAGAAATACCCCATGATGATGCAACGCACGTGTTACAGCGTTGCCCCGTACGGAGAAGATAAGTTTCCGTCCAAACTCGGACCGTCAGAAACATTAATGAATGACAAATATATTTTCGTCTATCAAGACGTTCGCGGACGCTATATGTCGGAAGGAACGTGGACGAATATGACGCCTAATAATCCTGGAAACGGTAAAGGTATTACTCCTGACGAAAGTGCGGATACCTACGACACCATTGAGTGGCTCGTGAAAAACATAGACCATAATAACGGTCGAGTTGGACAATGGGGAATTTCTTATCCCGGATTTTACACCGTCGCTGGAGCCGTAGACGCTCACCCAGCGTTGAAAGCATCTTCACCGCAGGCACCCATCGGAGATTTCTTCTTTGACGATTTTCACCACAACGGAGCATTCATTCAGGCGTACTTATTTACATTCCCTGTTTTTGGTATTCAGAAAGATAAACTGACCAACAAAGCGTGGTACGGCAAGCAACTCATTAAGCCAGCAACTAAAGACGGCTATCAGTTTCAGTACGAATTAGGCTCGTTGAAAAATACGGACAAGTATTACAAAGACAATTTTTACTGGCAAGAAACCGTAGAACATCCAAATTACGACTCGTTTTGGCAGAAGCGTGCGATTATTCCGCACTTAAAAAATGTAAAACACGCCGTAATGACTGTTGGCGGATGGTTTGATGCCGAGGATTTGTACGGACCGCTAAGCGTTTACAAGAACATCGAAAAAAATAACCCAAACACTTACAACACACTCGTAATGGGACCATTTGGTCACGGGCGGTGGTCGCAGGAAACGGGGCAAACGATGCACTCAAACATTTACTTTGGAGATAGCATCGCGACATTTTATCAGCAAAACATTGAAGCAAAATTCTTCAGTCACTTCTTAAAAGGAGCTGGCGACGGGAAAACAGGATTACCCGACGCTTACTTATTTGATACAGGTAAAAAGGAATGGAAGACTTTTGACGAATGGCCTGCAAAAGCAGCAAAGAAAGTAAACTTTTACCTGAAAGAAAACGGCTCATTGACCAAAGAAAAAGCCGACTCCAACGCATTTAGCGAATTCGTCAGCGACCCGATGAAGCCCGTACCGTACACGGAAGACAATAAAGCAATGCTAGGTTTCACACCATTCAATTATATGTCGGAAGATCAGCGTTTTGCCGCTCGGCGTCCTGATGTGTTGGTTTTTGAAACAGGTATTCTGACTGAAGATATGACCCTCGGCGGAGAGATTATGGCGAAGCTCAACATCAGCACTACCGGAACTGATGCCGATTGGGTTGTAAAACTTATTGACGTTTACCCCGGCGATGAACCAAACCATGCTTACATGCCAGACAAAAATATAGTATTGGGAAATTACCACCAAATGGTGCGTAGCGAAGCCATGCGAGGACGTTTCCGCGAAAGTTTTGAAACACCAAAACCATTTGTAGCGAATGAAAAAACAGCGGTAAGTTTCCAGTTACAAGATGTGTTGCACACCTTTAAGAAAGGACATAAAATTCAGATTCAGGTACAAAGTACTTGGTTTCCGCTCATCGATCGCAACCCACAAAAATACGTTCCGAATATCTACAAAGCCGAGGATTCTGATTTCATAAAAGCCACGCACCGTGTTTACAGTGACTCGGTGATTGAAGTGGAAGTTTTGGAGTAACTTTTCGGCTTTGGGCAGTCAGCCTTTGACTATTAGAAAACAAAAATCCCCGGATATCATCGTTCGGGGATTTTTGTTATTGTAAAGTATCAGTTCAAGCCACCGTAGCACGGCAGACTGGACTCAAGACCACCCGTATGGAGCATCTCGCTCCGCTCGATATGGCACAATTTAAATTCTTATACCTTACTTCTTCGCCGTCTTCGAAGGTCTTACTTCGATTTTACTTGGAAGCGTACGGGAGGGCATTTTCAATAAATCTCGGACAATTAGTCCAATGTCTTCGGGTTGGATTTTCCAATCGTCTGCATCATTCGGAACGTGACCGTTAAAATACGTCGCTACCGAACCAGGCATAATTGTGGAAACCTTGATGTCAAACTCACGAACATCCATCATCATAGCTTGTGTAAAGCCAACCAATCCAAACTTTGAGGCATTGTATGCCGTTCCTTGAGCAAAGAAATTTGTTCCCGCTAAACTAGCAATGGTAATAAAATATCCTTTCGATTTTTTTAAAGCTTCTAAACTCGCTTTCGCTGAATAAAAAACGCCCGTTAAATTACTATCAATGGTTTCATTCCACTGTTTGGCTGACAAATCAGCAAGCGGAGCAAAATGTCCAACTCCCGCATTAGCGATATAGTAATCGAGTTGTCCCCATTCAGCTATCACTTTATCAACAGCTGCTTGCTGGGATTCCATATTTCGCACGTCAGATTCGATAGCGATGGCAGAATTCGGAACGATGCTATTCAATACTTCGACGGCTTCATCAGCAGCCACTTGAGAGCGACTCGTAACGGCAACTTTGATGCCTTCTTGTATCAGTACTGCGGCTACGCCGAAGCCAATCCCTTTTGAACCTCCAGTTATTAATGCTGTTTTCATTTTATTAGTTTTTGTGTTGTTTCGTGTATAAGTGTTGTGCGTGAACTATCGTTCCGTTCTTGAATCGTGAACAAGTAAATTCGCGATTTAGTCATGGTTTCAAAATCCGTGTCCTAAAGTACTTATCATTGATTATCTATCAAACGTCATTCGTTTTCCCTTTTCTGATTCATTGAAAATGCCATTTTCGTAGGCAAGATGACCCGAAACGATGGTGTGCGTAATGGCGGCGGGAAATGTGTGCCCTTCGAACGGCGACCAACCGCATTTAAACAAAATATTTTCTTTCGTGACTGTCGTTTGATCCATTAAGTCAACCAACGTTAAATCCGCCCAATAACCTTCCCGAATAAATCCACGACGATTAATCTGGAAACAGGTAGCTGGAGCGTGGCACATTTTCTCCACTACGCGTTCAATCGAAATCTTTCCTTGCTTCGCAAAATCAAGCATCGCCAATAACGTGTGCTGAATAAGCGGTAATCCAGCGTGAGCTTTCCAGTAATTCGGCGATTTTTCCTCTACCGCATGCGGAGCGTGGTCGGTGGCTATAATATCCAATCGATTATCGAGCATCGCCGCAAAAAGGTTGTCTCTATGATTGTGCTTAATGGCGGGATTACATTTAATTTTCGTCCCCAACCGTTTATAGTCTTCAGCGTCAAACCAAAGGTGATGCACGCAAATTTCCGCCGTTATTTTCTTCTCAGCGAGTGGGATAGTATTGTCAAAAAGTTCTAACTCTTCCGTAGACGATAAATGTAAAATATGCAAACGGGTATCGTGACGTTTCGCCAGTTCCACCGCAAAACTCGACGATTTATAACAACCTTCCTCGTTTCGGATTAAGGCGTGGATATCGTACGGAATATCTTCGGTAGCGGCATCGCCGTACAAGACTTTATATTTTTCATTTCTTGCTTTTACAATTGCTTCGTCTTCACAATGCGTAGCAATCAGCGTAGGGAAATTAGCAAATATCCTACTCAACGTCGCTTCGTCGTCCACAAGCATATTACCCGTTGAACTTCCCATAAATATTTTTAATCCGCAGATATTCTTCACGTCCGTCCGCATTACTTCGTCGTAGTTATCGTTCGACGTTCCCATAAAAAAGGAATAATTCGCCAACGACGATTTATTAGCGATATCGTATTTATCCTGTAATAACTCCTGCGTTAATGCATTCGGAACGGTATTCGGCATTTCCATAAAAGAAGTAACACCGCCCGCAACCGCCGCCCGTGGCTCAGTATAAAGATTGCCTTTATGCGTTAACCCCGGTTCGCGAAAATGAACCTGATCATCGATTACCCCAGGTAGGATAAATCTGCCCGTTCCGTCAATAATTTTATCGGCAGCAAGGTGGCTTAAATCGCCGTCGATTTTATCGATTAATCCGTCTTTGATGAAAACGTCTTTTTCAATAATTATTCCTTCGTTTACGATTCGGGCGTTTAATATAAGTAAAGTTGACATATTTTTTATTTGGGGTTTAAGCGAACGGGGTAAAGATAATTCGAATTCAAACCTCATAGATTTTGAATTCTATTTTGTAAATATAACTGATTGCTTTCCGAGCAAAGAAATAGAATTCATCAATCCCCCCGTTTATTGTTTTTACTTCGTGGCTTTTTGTACTTTTACGGCTCAGAGAACAGTTTCTCAAATAACTTACCGAGCGTCGGTCGGGGCCCCTCCAAAGAAGGAAAATTCAATACGAAATGGATAAAAAAGTAGCATTACACGATTTACACGAAAGCCTTGGAGCGAAGATGATTCCATTCGCGGGTTTTATTATGCCCGTTCGGTATTCATCAGATATTGAAGAACATAAATGCGTGCGTGAAGGCGTGGGCGTTTTTGATGTCTCGCACATGGGTGAGTTTTACTTGAAAGGCGAAAAAGCCCTTGATTTAATTCAAAGAGTTTCGGCAAATGATGCATCCGTTTTGTACAATGGCAAAGCCCAATACAGCTATTTACCCAATGCCACGGGCGGCGTGGTGGATGATATGTTGGTTTACCGCATCGACGAAGACGAATATATGTTGGTAGTGAATGCCTCAAATATTGAGAAAGACTGGAACTGGATAAAAAACCTCAATACCGAAGGCGTTGAAATGACCGATTGGTCGGAGGAGCTTTGCTTATTCGCCGTGCAAGGGCCAAATGCCAACGCTACGCTACAGAAGCTAACGCACATTCCGTTAGATGATGTGGAGTACTACACATTTACCAAAGGTACTTTTGCGGGTTGCTCTGACGTAATATTATCCGCCACGGGTTATACCGGGGCGGGCGGATTTGAACTGTACGTTCCGAAAGCTCACGCCGAAGAAGTATGGAATAAAATATTTGAAGCCGGTGCTGAATTTGATATCAAACCAATTGGACTTGGTGCCCGTGATACATTACGTTTGGAAATGGGCTATTGCCTCTACGGAAACGATATTACCGACGAAACCTCGCCACTTGAAGCAGGCTTAGGTTGGGTTACAAAATTCACGAAAAACTTTGTTAACTCCGAAGCCCTCGCCGCCGAGAAAGCCGCCGGAACGAAACGCAAACTTATTGGTATAGAAATGATTGACCGAGGCATTCCCCGCAGCCATTACGAAATCGTGGACTTTGACGGGAATATCATTGGAGAAATAACTTCGGGTTCACAATCCCCTTCGTTGCAGAAAGGCATTGCGTTGGGTTACGTTGAAAAAGCGTTCTCAAAAATCGGAACGGAAGTATTTGTACAAATAAGAAATAAGCAACTCAAAGCCATTATTGCAAAACCACCGTTCGTAAAAGCGGGAGTTTGATATTGGGTATCTGTAATTTTATAAACATAAAAGCCGCCACGCAATCTGCGTAGCGGCTTTTATAATATAGTAGAAACTGTTAACTAATTACGCGTACGTATTCAGCATCACTGGCATAACAAGCATCAAAATCTCTTCGTTTTCGTCTTTTTCTACCGGAACGATAATACCCGCTCTGTTTGGCAATGACATATTCATCGAAATCATAGAAGCATCCAAGTTGCTCAACATTTCAATCAAAAACTTCGCGTTGAAACCAATTTCCATCGGGTCGCCCGTGTATTCACAAGTAATTTTTTCTTTCGCTTCGTTTGAGTAATCAAGGTCTTCAGCAGAGATTTCCAACTCATCCGCCGAAATTTTCAAGCGAATTTGATGCGTAGTTTTATTCGAGTAAATCGCAATTCGCTTCAACGTACTCAGAAAGCTGTTACGCTCAATCAGCATTTTGTTTGGATTCTCTTTCGGAATTACGTTTTCATAATCAGGATAACGCTCGTCGATTAAACGGCTGACCATTTTAATATTATCGAAAGAGAAGAAAGCGTTTGAGTTACTAAATTCCGCTTTTACGTCCACCGAGCCACTTGGCAACGAAGTTTTCAACAAATTAAGAGCCTTACGAGGCAAAATCAGCGTAGTAGTATTCTCCGTTGTAATATCTTCTCGACGGTAGCGAATCAAACGATGTCCGTCTGTTGCTACGAAGGTGGTATGTTCGCCCGAAACCTGCATGTAAACACCCGTCATGGCGGGGCGTAAATCATCTGTGCTTGTGGCAAATAATGTATTGGAAATTGCTAATCCTAAGATATCCGATGGTAACGTAATACCAAAGTTACGGGTTACTTCCGGAATGCGGGGAAAGTCAAGCGGGTTTTCACCTGATAACTTAAAATGCCCATTTGCGGTAATTAATTCGATTCCAAACGTATCTGTATCCACTTCCAGCGTTACGGGTTGTTCTGGCAAGCTGCGTAGTGTATCCAAAACCATCTTGGCGGGTACGGTAATTGACCCATCAATTCCTGACTCAATCATAACAGACGTCTGCATAACTGTGTGCATGTCCGAAGCAGTAATAGTCAGAACGCTGCCGCTCAATTCAAAGAGGAAATTTTCGAGTATCGGAACAATCGGGTTACTAGCAATTACACCGTTTACCGTTGATAATGATTTTAATAAGGAAGATGACGAAACGATAAATTTCATTCGGCTATCGGGTTAATGTTTTGAGTAAATTTTGATTCTAAAAAAGTCAACAAAAATACAAAAAATGACTGGCGAAAGCAATAGAGTTCAAAAATAGATAGGAGATACTGTGCACTGGATGGAAAATGTATTTACCTAAATTTACTCTTTCGCGTTCCTACAATTCGGCGTAGCGATACTGTCTAGGAGAGCAACTTTCGCGGTCAAAAATTTACGGGCCTTGATTTCCGTTCCCTCAAATTTAAAATTCACAAAAGCAACTTTTTGATTGCACAAGGCAGTATCAATCTTCCAGATGCTGTATTGATTAGCTCGTGCGTCAATATTCAAAGAAGTGATATAATAACCTTCGTCGAGGTAGAAGTTTAACACCGAAGCATCCTGGTAGCGATTGGCGGTAATTTTACGTTCTCCGGCAATTTCCTTTACCATTTGGGCAAATTGCCTTCCGTCGTAAAAATCCCAAACCCGGTCTTTCTTAATAATCGCTAACGGCGATACTATATGAAACCGAATAACGACTAATATCGCCGCAAAGAAAAAAGTCAGGTATTTATAAGCATCGAAATACCGTGAACTTTCAACTTGCTTATAACCTAAATACAGCAGCGGGAAAACGCAGAACAACGTCCAGTTTGCTTCAATATATTGCCCTTTAAAGGTAATCAGAAAGAAGAATATATACATTCCAAAGAGGTTCCATTTCAGGGCTTTTTCCCATTTATCAACGGGTTTGTAAAACCCCGCCGCCACAAACAACACCACAGAAACTAGTCCACCCAGAAACGGCAGATTCCCTCCCAAGTAATCAAGTGTTTGGCTGACTTTGTATTCAGGAGCGGCACGATCAGCAAGGTGATAAGAGATAGACGGAAAGTCATTGGCAAATTGCCAGTAAATGTGCGGACTGATAAAAACCAACGTCAACAACGCCACAACGTACATTCGGTAGTTTATAAACAACTTGACATTACTCAACACCGTAAACATAATAACCACAAAGCTGTGGTATTTACAGTAAATCATCAAAGCCGCCGCGATACTCAACAGCAACTGATTTCTAAGCGAATCGTCTTTTAGAAAATAACGGTAACTCAGCAGAAATAATATCGCCGAAAGGAAAAACGGTGTGTCTGGCAAAGCCACAAATCCGATCAGGTGTAATACGAGAAAGCTGAAAACGCTCGTGCAAAAAACAAGTACGTTTTTGGGTTTGACAAGCCAGTATATCAACGTAATGGAAATACCTGTAAATAACACGTTGAAAAGCCGAACCGCTAATTCTGTTTTACCTAAAAAGCTACCCAACCAAATCATAACGGCAACGCCCGGCGGATGATCAAAATAACCCCAATCCATAAATTGAGTATACATCCAATAATAAGCCTCGTCGTCGTATAATTCTACGCTAACTGATGTTATCAGGTTAATTATCAACCAGATAACAATAAATATAATAAACGTACGGTGCTGTTTCATGCGGAGAAAACTACGTAATTACTAAATCCGAAATTCCAGAGCGTTACGGCTCCGATTGCTAATAGTTTAGCGAAGTAAAAGTTAAGTTTTACCTTTTCGTGAAGGAGGTAGAGAATGCCTTGGTTGATTACTAATCCAACTATCGCAACGGTAGTAAAGGTTAGAAACTGCGACAGGTAATCTTGCCCAGTATTTTCAAACGTCCACCATTTATTCAGGAAGAAGTTGGAAACAACCGCTACGGAAAACCCCAACCCGTTTGCGACGTACTTGTTTACTCGCAGTTTTTCTTTGAGAAGGTAAGTTATTCCGAAGTCAACGATGAGCCCAGAAAAACCGACTACGCCAAACTTAATCAGTTTCGTAAATAAAGTGGTTAAATTTTCGGTATTCATCGGCTTTGATAATCAAGGTGCGGCAAGTTATAACCAATCAGGAAGTATCAAAAATAAAAGCCTTCGCAAATTTTGCGAAGGCTTTGTGAAACCCATCAGGTTTCGAATAGTATCTTACTTAAGAATTAAAGTTTCTCTACTTGTACGTAGCTCAACTCAACCGGCGTAGAACGCCCGAATATCTTAACGCTGACGTTTAATTTTTTCTTATCATCGAATACTTCTTCAACGCTACCGTCAAAGCCGCTGAATGGTCCGTCAACAACTTTCACAGACTCACCAATGGTGAAAGCAATACCCGAATCGATTGATTCTTCCTCCGACTCATCTTGAATCCCTAAAATGCGATTAACTTCCGCTTGGCGAAGTGGCTCAGGCTCAGGAGATGAATTTCCGTGTTTTCCTAAAAAGCCAATTACACCCGGCAAACTTTTTATTAAGTGAAGTACTTCTCCATTATTAAGATCGGCATTTACAATCATGTAGCCGGGAAAGAAGTTTTTCTCACGAACCCGCTTTTTACCGTTACGTACTTCTACAATCTTCTCCGATGGAATTAATACCTGCGGAATTAAATCCTGCAAATTTTGTCGGTTTGCTTCGTTTTCAATGTACGCCTTTATCTTTTTTTCTTGCTGAGAGACAACTCTCATCACATACCAATTTATTTCGCTCATAAGTTCGGATTCTTTGGCTACTGAAAGCTATTATTAAAACGATTGGTACAACACTTTCAGTGCGTTATCAATCAAAAAGTCAATACCGCCAACCACTAATGCAAAGATGATGGATGCAATCAAAACCAACGTGGCACTAGACTGTAAGTCAGACCAAGCAGGCCATGTCACCTCTTTGGTGATTTCGAACCACGACTCTTTCAAAAAAACCTGGAGATTTTCCATTTGTATAAATTCTGTTAAAGTAGGAGGCATCAACTTTGACGCCATTATATGAAAGTAACTTAAAAGTTCCTAAGAGGGTGAACATAACGTATCACTGCTTAGGAACTTCTTTAGTATTGCACGGGCACAAGGATTCGAACCCTGATCAACGGTTTTGGAGACCGCTATTCTACCATTGAACTATGCCCGTAGAATTATTTCTTGCGTATTCGGGCTGCAAAGTTACGAAGGTTTTGCATATTCGCAAATACATTTTGAAACAAAAGTAAAAGAACACGTAAAGTTGCAACTGATTAATTATCAATGCATTATCTTACCCCGAAATATAACTAATAACTTTAATTCAAACGTGGGTCAGTCGGATAGTTTGAAATGACGCGATAATTCCCCCCCATACGTCGTAAAGTTTCCCGCCAAACGTTTTTAATAGGCGTGTCAAATACAAGTGCTGCGTCTGCATCTGAAATATACCAAGAGTTACGATTCACCTCGTCTTGTAACTGCCCTGGCTCCCACCCCGAGTACCCAACAAAGAGCCGTACATCTCTGTGAGGCTGATTCTGAAAATTCAGCATAGTCTTTACATAGTCAAAATTACCCCCCCAATAAACGTCTTCTATTACCTTAACGGTTTGAGCCACTTCTGAGCCTAACCGATGCAAAAAATGCAAGGTATTTTGTTCAACCGGACCACCCGTAAAAATGGGTTGTTCGCTGTAATTGCTTTCAATAACGTCTGAGAGCGTAAGGGGCATTTCTTGGTTTAGTACTAAACCGAACGAACCGTTCTCGTTATGTTCACAAAGTAAAATAACGGTGCGTTCAAAATTATTATCGTTTATGAAAGGTTCGGAAATAAGTAGCTTTCCCGCCGCGGGTTGTTGATCGTTTGTTACTTCAAATGCCATTTGTTTACTATGTCAGATTTAAACAAATATACAAATTTGAATTTTCAAGGAAAGAAAAAACAACAGTCTTTCAGCTAATAGTTACGCTTTCCTTAGCTTTGAAATCAGAAAATCAAGTAGATGAAAAAATTAGCAATAGTTACAGGTGGAACAAAAGGTATTGGACGGGCAATTGCGGAATGCTTTGCCGCCGAAGGCTTTGATCTTTTTATTACCGCAAGAACGGTAGAGGACTTGAATGAGCTCAAGGCAACTATCGAAGAAAAATACGCAGTAACATGCCACGTTCTTGCGGGGGATGTGGGAGACAAGTCAGATATTAAGTATTTATCAGACAACATTTTACGCTTAAACCAACCCGTAGAAGTATTAGTGAATAATGCCGGACTCTATCGAGCAGGGCTTTTGGTGGATGAGCCAGATAATACGCTTGAAAAACTAATGAATATCAATGTGTACGGAGCTTATTATCTAACCAAAGAATTGATTCCGAACTTCATCAAACGGCACAGTGGGCATATTTTTAATATTTGTTCGATAGCGAGTATCTCTACACCCGAGAATAGCGGATCTTATACTATTTCTAAGTTTGCTCTGTTGGGCTTCTCCAAAGTATTGCGGGAAGAAATGAAACCGCACGGAATTCGGGTTACGGCAGTAATGCCTGGAGCCACGTTTACAAATAGTTGGAAGGGCGAGGATGTTTCTCCCGATTTACTCATGCCACCCGAAGACATCGCCGCCGCCGTTTGGAACGCTTACGCTATGAAAAATAGCGTGGTAGAAGAGATTGTGTTACGACCAATGAAATAAAAAACATTCTTTTTTCATATCTCTCGGGGCTTAAGGTTACTACAAGGTTCCAAAAAAATGCCGTCTCAGATTGAGACGGCATTCCTACTTAGAATTATTAGGTTTTTAGCACATGGTATATGTAAATCGGAATCCTGTCAGGAGCCGCACATTTCGCAGTCATCAGGGTTGTCAAGTGAACATTGAAGAGCAGCGGCAGCTATACTCGCTTCGGTTTCTGCGGTGAAACTTGCGGCGGCTTTTGCTTTCGCCCCTTGTTCTTTAGCGTAGCCAGCGTAATCTAATGGCTTCTCTTCTACTACATTGAGGGCAGGTTCTTTTTCGGCAAGTGCCTGACGATCTACCGTAAACTTCACAGCATCAGTTGCGGCTTTAGTACGCAGGTAGTACATACCCGTTTTTAGCCCAGACTTCCAAGCGTAGAAATGCATTGACGATAACTTTTTGAAGTTAGGGTCAATCACGAATACGTTCAGCGACTGGCTTTGACAAATGTACGCTCCGCGGTCGGCAGACATTTCAATAATGGTCTTCTGCTTAATTTCCCACGAAGTTCTGTACAAATCTTTGAGGTGTTGCGGAATCTCGTTTATATCTTGGATAGATCCATTAGCGGCAATCAGGCGGTTTTTCATGCGGTCATCCCACAAGCCAATTTTCACTAAATCACGCAATAGGTGTTTGTTGACGATGATGAACTCACCCGACAATACCCGACGGGTATAAATATTGGAAGTATAAGGCTCAAAACACTCATTATTTCCTAAAATCTGACTCGTCGAAGCGGTTGGCATAGGAGCAACAAGTAGTGAATTCCGTACGCCGTGCTTTTTGACTTTTTCTCGAAGTTCTTCCCAGTTCCAGCGGTTTGATTCTGGAGTTACGTTCCACATATCAAATTGGAAAATCCCTTTCGAAATCGGCGACCCTTCCCAAGTTTCGTACGTACCTTCTTCGATTGCCAACTCCATAGATGTTTCCATGGAAGCATAATAAATCGTCTCAAAGATATCTTTATTAAGTTGCTTTGCCTCTTCAGATTCAAACGGCATGCGTAACATCATAAATGCATCCGCAAGACCCTGAATACCAATTCCGATTGGGCGGTGACGTTTATTACTGTATTCTGCTTCAGGAACTGGGTAATAATTTACGTCAATAACCTTGTTGAGATTACGGGTAATTACCTTCGTAACCTTATACAATTCATCGTGGTCAAACGTCAAATAGTTTTCCTGATCATCAGAAGTGATGAACTTAGGCAATGCAATGGAAGCAAGATTACAAACCGCTACTTCATCCGGTGAAGTAAATTCCATAATCTCAGTACACAAGTTCGACGACTTAATAGTACCTAAATTCTGCTGATTAGATTTGGCATTCGCCGCATCTTTATAAAGCATATATGGCGTTCCAGTCTCAATTTGCGATTCCAGAATGGCAAACCAAAGGTCTTGTGCCTTGATGGTTTTTCTACCTTTTCCTTCTTGCTCATATTTAGTGTACAGTTTTTCGAACTCTTCACTATGCGTATCGGAAAGACCAGGGCATTCGTGCGGACACATCAGTGTCCATTCGCCGTTTTCTTCTACCCGCCTCATGAATAAGTCAGGAATCCAGAGAGCATAAAATAAATCACGTGCTCGCATTTCTTCAGCACCGTGGTTTTTACGTAAATCTAAGAAGTCGAACACGTCAGCGTGCCACGGTTCAATATAAATAGCAAAAGATCCTTTACGTTTCCCGCCGCCTTGGTCTACATAACGAGCGGTATCGTTAAACACTTTCAGCATCGGTACAATACCATTTGAAGTACCGTTTGTGCCTTTGATATAAGAACCTGTTGCTCGGATATTATGAATTGATAAACCGATTCCTCCCGCTGACTGCGAGATTTGAGCACATTGCTTCAATGTATCGTAAATACCTTCAATACTATCTTCTTTCGCGGTAAGTAAGAAGCAGGAAGAAAGTTGGGGCTTAGGCGTTCCGGCGTTAAAAAGTGTCGGGGTAGCGTGTGTGAACCATTTTTCCGAAAGCAAATCGTAAGTTTCGATTACTTTTTCGATTTCTTCTCCATGAATACCAACGGATACCCGCATCAACATATGTTGCGGACGCTCTACAATACGACCATCAAGCTTTAACAAATAAGATTTTTCTAACGTCTTATATCCGAAATAGTCGTAACCGTAATCACGATCATAAATAATGGTCGAATCTAGCAAGGCGGCGTTTTTCTTGATAATCTGCCACGTGCTTTCACCAATTAATGAGGCATTTTGACCTGTTTTCGGGTCAACATATTTATAAAGCATTTTCATGGTTCCTGAAAATGACTTCAATGTATTTTTGTGAAGGTTGGAAATCGCTATCCGTGCCGCAAGAGTTGCGTAATCAGGATGCTTTGTGGTCATAGATGCCGCAGTTTCCGCTGCAAGGCTATCCAATTCGGCAGTTTTCACACCGTCATAAATACCAGAAACAACTTTCATCGCTACTTCAACGGGTTGGACAAATACGAGGTCAAGCCCGTAACACAACCGCTCGATACGAGCGGTAACTTTATCGAATTTTACTGACTCGCGACGTCCGTCTCTTTTGACTACATACATAATAACAAGTTGGGTTTACAGGTTTTCTTTGCGTAAAGCATTCGCAATTATTTTCTAATACTTCAGCACATCCGTCTTAACACTAATTAATCGAATAAAATGCCACTTTTATTAAGTAGCCAGTCAAATTTTTAGTTTGACAAATTCAAAAGTAGCAACAAATAAAATAGCATAAAAAGTTGCTTAACATTGTGTTTAAATTGAATCATCTGATTACAAAAAAGAAGCAACTCTTTAAAGCTTAATCATCAGCGGTTTAAGTTCGAGAAGTATTGAAATAATACAACTCAAAAAGTTTTCCACAAATTTTAAGGTCTTCTAAGAGTGTGTTTTGGAATTTAAACATTTTGCATTAAAGTAAGAACCAGCTACCTTGTTATCGACTAAAACATAAGGTAATGAAAACAAATTTCTCTGAATTCTCTGATTCTCAGTGGGA
>Ga0222647_1000054_pt1 | contig 59904 bp, 49 predicted proteins | sample AntAcemetagen333_FD_179864 | JGI IMG/M metagenome (GOLD analysis project Ga0222647, IMG submission 179864) | Saline water microbial communities from Ace Lake, Antarctica - #333 | ecosystem: Environmental > Aquatic > Non-marine Saline and Alkaline > Saline | place: Antarctica: Ace Lake...
CTATGAAAGCAATATTAATCAAAATATACAAAAACATTTTAGCCGTTGGCGTTGGTTTAATCATCGCTTTTGTGTTGGTAGAACTCATTTTACGAATTTTTCAACCGTTTAATTTTCGGGTAAAAGGTAGCGAAATCGTCTTAGCTGCAAATCAGCAATTCATGATGGCGAATGACTTTATTCCAAAGTTAGACGATACGATTTTTCATTCTAAAAATTCGCTCGGTTTTCGTGGTGAAGAACCGCCTAAAGATTGGAAAAAAGCAACAACGATGATAACCGTAGGCGGCAGCACGACCGAATGTTATTACCTTTCAGATGCTCAAACTTGGCAGGCGGAAATCAATCGCCGCCTCTCTCCTACCCTTCCGAATTTTTGGATTAATAACGCTGGCTTAGATGGACATTCGACCTTTGGTCACGAGGTTTTGATGCGAGATTATGTTGTAAAATTAAAACCAGATTATGTTTTATTTTTGGTAGGAATCAATGATGTGGCGACCGCAGATTTTGAATCTTTTGACCGTTTGGCAATGAAAAAAATTAATACGCAATCCGTTAGCGGTTTTGTAAAATCATTGGCAAATTATAGCGAAACAATTGGTTTGGCATTTAACTTTTATCGTTTTTATGTGGCGTACAAACAAGGTTTAATTCATAGTAATATCGAAATTGATAAATTAAAAATGGTCGAAATTGCGGAAGCAAAACGGTCAGAAATGCTACAAAAACATAAAACTGAATTTATAGAAAATTACAAAAATCGGTTAAATAATCTGGTTAAAATTTGCAAAGACAACGACATTCAACCCATTTTAATCACACAACCGCAAATTATTGGCGACACAATTGATGCAACAACTGGAACAGATTTGAGCCAAATCGAATATCAAGACATGAATGGTTCGACAGGTTGGGCAATTTTGGAATTATACAACGATGCAACTCGACAAGTCGCTAAAAGTCAAAACATTCAACTCATCGACTTAGCAAAAAAATTACCAAAAAACAGCCAATATTTCTACGATTTTACGCATTATACGAATGAAGGAGCAGCGAAAGTAGGAGAAATTATTTCAGCAGAATTACGTACCACCACTCTCCAGAGTGGTGTAAAAAAATAAAAATCATTTCACACTTAAATTAAGGTTTTTCAGATACATACGCATGATTTTTTAAAAAATGAACTTCCAAAAAATAATATATTCAGTGTCGGTTCTCCGAACCTCAAAACCATTGATAATGTTACTTTTCTACAAACCCCGAGGTTTCGGGACAGGCAGATTCGGTTCTCTGAACCTTTTTCGACTGCAACAAGGTTCAGAGAACCGAATCTGCCTATCCCAGTTTACCCCGAAATCTCGGAAAAACCTCGCGTATGCACCAACACTAAAATTTATAATACGTATTATATTGATAATTAATATTTTATAATAATATTCCGTTTTCCTAAAGTTGTAAAGTATTACGAATAGCTATTCATAAAAATTGTTGTTTTCGCTCTTTTGAAACCGACACGGTTTATTCCAATAGAAAATAATCATTTTTTAATAATTTAAAACACTGATTATTAACATTTTAAATATTACGAAATTTAGTATTAATGCGTATGCGAAACCTCGGGGTTTGTAGAAAACGGAAATTGGAGTTGTTGCGTGAGGTTCAGAGAACCGACACCGTTTTTGCCAAAAATCATACCGCTCACTAATGGGGTTAGAATTGGAATTAATACGGTGATTTTTTGTAAAAATAACGCTTCTCAAGTTCATGAAATTTCCAAAAAATTATTTAGAATAAAAAAAATTTATGAAGTTAATAAAAGTGTTTTTACAAGATGAGTATCGAAGTCTAAAACACTAATTATCAAACTATTATACTTTAAATCCAATAATGAAAAATATATAATTCCCTAAATAAGTTGCTTTCAAGCGTATATATGTTAATTTTGCCCTCAAACAAACCATTAAAACTTGGCTAAAAGCCAACAAAAAAAGGTCATTTTATGAAGAATGTACTTATCATTGGAGCAGGTCGTTCATCAACGGCACTGATTAAATACTTATTAGATGAAGCGGAAAAGTATGGGTGGTTTATCACAGTTGCTGATTACGATCCCGATGCTGCTGCTGCAAAAATAAATGGTCATCCGAATGGTCGAGGAACATGGTTAGATGTTCTAAAACCTAATGATCGCAGGGACTTGATGATGCGTAATGATGTCGTCGTCTCTCTTTTGCCCGCACATTTACATTATCGAATTGCAAAAGATTGTATTAAATATAAAAAGCATTTGGTTACGGCTTCTTACGTTTCTCGTGATTTGTATCGCTTGAATCCAGAGGTTTTAGATGCTTCGCTAATTTTTATGGGCGAAATGGGATTAGACCCTGGAATTGACCACATGTCAGCGAAAAAAACGATTGATGAGATTCGGGCAAAAGGTGGAAAAATCACTTCTTTCCGTTCTTACACAGGCGGTTTGGTCGCACCTGAAAGCGATAATAATCCATGGCATTACAAGATTTCTTGGAATCCCCGCAATGTCGTTTTGGCTGGTCAAGGAACGTCACAATATTTGGTCAAAGGCAAACATAAATACATTCCGTACAATCGCTTATTCAAACAATACCGTTTGATTGATATCCCAGGTGTTGGCGAGTTTGAATCGTATGCGAACCGAGATTCCTTGTTGTATCGTGAAATTTATGGTATGGACGATATTCCGACCATCAAACGTGCAACTTTACGGCATTCAGGTTTCTGTGATGCGTGGAATGCGTTGGTGCAATTAGGTTTGACGAGTGATGAATATCCAATTTTAGAATCGGAACACATGACTTATCGGGAGTTAATCGATGCTTTTTTATTGGATAATCCATATATTACAGGAACAATAAAAGAACGTTTAGCAAACTTTTTGGGCATTGGGCCAAGCTCTGAAATTATCAAAAAATTGGAATGGCTCGGCTTATTTGACCGCAAACAAATCGGGATTCCGAGTGCAACGCCTGCAAAAATTTTAGAGGATTTGTTGGTTGAAAAGTTAAAATTAGAGCAAGAAGATAAGGATATGATTGTGATGCATCATGTATTCAAATACACGATAAAACGCAAAAAATACAAATTACAATCTTCAATGGTTTTAAAAGGAGAGGATTCTAACCATACCGCAATGTCAAAGTTAGTTGGTTTGCCAATCGGAATTTTTGTTAAATTGATTTTGCAAGATAAAATCACAGAAACTGGTGTTCAAATTCCTGTAAACCCAAATATTTACAACCCTGTTTTGGAAGAGTTGGAAGATTACGGCGTTGAATTTAAAGATATTATTACGGAATTGTAAAACTTAGTTTTCAGTTGGCAGTTAATAGTCGGCAGTCGTTTAGCGATAATTGCCAACTGAAGACTCGAAACTGCCAACTCTAAACATGATAAATAAAATAAAATCTTTCTTTCGAGATATCGACACAATTCGAGGATTACAAATCTTCCAATTGTTGCGGTTTTCGTTTCTAATTTTAATACGTGTTTTATTGGCAAAAACCGATTTGACCGTTGCTGAAATTGGAATTTACGATGCATTACTGATGATTGGTGGCACGTTTACGTTCTTTTGGATTTCGGGATTATTAGACGGTTTATTGGCCGCTTTTCCGAAAGTTGATGAAGAACGAAAACGTGTTTTTTTATTTAATGTCTTTTTATTGTTTCAAGGTTTAGCCTTGATAATCAGCGGATTATTATTTTTTAATCAAGAAAATCTCACCCAACTTTTCACCAATTACGAAGGTGGAACTTTGCCGTATTTCGACTGGATGTGCCTGCTTTGGCTCATCAATATTCCGACGTATTTGGTAGAATATATTTACGTTTTAAAGAAAAATCCACGCGGCATTATCAACTTTGGTTTATACGCTTTTGGTGGGCAATTAGTGGCGATTCTTTTACCGCTTTGGCTCGGCTTTTCGTTCGAATATAGTTTTATCGCTTTGGTCATTTTAGCCGTTTCAAAATACGTTTGGCTCGTCAATATTTTACGGTTAAACGCTACAAGTTCAATTAATTTTGAGGTCATTCGCCCTTATTTAATCCTTGCGTTTCCACTGACTTTATACTTTTTCATTGGCAGTATTATGAACTATGTCGATAAGGTTTTGGTCACCAAATTTTTCGGTATTGATGGTTTGGCGATTTACGAAAGTGGCGCAAAAGAATTACCGTTGGTAACGGCTTTGGTCGGTGCGATTGCGTCCGCTTTGATTGCCGATATTGCCTTCGATTTGCAACAAGGTTTGGAACAACTCAAGACCCGAACGAAAAAAATAATGCCGCTACTTTTCGGTGTTTCTATCGTTTCCATGTTCCTTTCGCCTTACCTTTTTCCGATTGTTTTTAATCCAGAATTTGAAGGAGCAGCCTTGATTTTCAACATTTATTTACTGATTTTAGCCAGTCGGATTTTGTTACCGCAAACAGTTTTAATCGGCTTGAATGAAACCAAAATTATCCTTTACGTTTCCATCATTGAAATATTTTTTAATTTAATATTCAGCATTATTTTTCTAAAATATTACGGCATGGCAGGAATCGCTTTTGCATCCGTCATTGCGTTTATGATAGAACGAATTATTTTGATTATTTACAACCGTCGAAAACATAATATTCGCTTGTCGCAATATTGTGATGTGCGTTGGTATAGTATTTATGTGGCTTTATTAATTGGTAGTTTTGCAATTTCGTATTATTTTTTATAAAAAAAACTAAACAATCTCAATATTTATTTGTCTTTATTCAATGCCTTCTCTCTTTAAAGATTAACTTTATAAAACAATTCTAAAAATATAATTATCTTTTAATGAAAAAGTCAGATTCGATTTACACTTTAGTGTATTTAAGTACCTCTCAAAATTGTGTGTTTTCAGAAATTGAATTACTACAAATAGTAGAAAACAGTAAAATGCATAATCTCGAAAAAGGGATAACTGGTGTTTTAATTTCTGCGGAAGGTCTTTTTCTACAAGTTCTTGAAGGCGATAAAGAAAATGTCGTCGAGACTTACAGGATGATAAAAAGAGATCCGAGGCATTTCGGATGTATCAAAGTTTTAGAACAGTATTCGGATAGACGCCTTTTTGATAAGTGGTCAATGGGTTTCAAATCAACGAATTTAAAAACAATAGAAAACTATTTAAAGAGCAATAACCGTATTGAGGACAAAAGTTTTATTGATTTTATTAAAACTGAAGAGACAAGCGTACTTTCATTTCTGCATTCTTTTTACAAAACCAATTTTGAACCTTATAATACAGGCGTGAATCTTTAAATTATAGGCTCTTCGATGGCTTTAGAAAACCTAATACTCCACTAAGTTCGCCCAAAAGCCATTAGTATTGGGCGGTTGAGTTTTATAAATATACGTTTTGTAATTTTGAGTTTTATTTAATTTTAACTAAAACTTGCCAACCATGAATTACAAAATAACTTTGAGTTTAATAGTAATAATTACAATACTTTTTCAAAATTGCACACCAACAAATAGCACTTCTAAGACAGAAGTTGAATCCACCAAAACCGTTGATAATCAATCCCAAAGTTTCGAGATTAACGATTTTATTACTAAATGGGAAAATAACAAAACCTATACTTTAGCAGTTTTGGAGGCAATGCCCGAAGAACATTACGATTTTCAACCAACCGAAGAAATCAAATCTTTCAAAGCACAAGCTACACACATTGTCAGTTCATTTAATTTTCAAATGGAATTTATCGGCTATCCGAATTTGGCGAAAGTCGATGAAACGTCTAAAGCGAGCGTGATTGAGTCTTACACGGAGATTTTTGATGTCATTATTGCACACCTTAAAACGCTGGACACAAAAAATTTAGGAGAGGAAATTACGCCTTTTTATGGTAGATCTACCAAAAGCAGAATGTTGAATTTAATGGATAATCATTTGGCACATCATCGTGGACAATTGACGGTTTATTTGCGTTTGAAAGGAATTAAACCACCGAAATACGTGGGCTGGTAGGTATTTTTAAATATTGACAAAAGTAATGGTCAAAAAGACACTAAGCTGATTTTTATCATATATTTGTCCTGCAAAAACTTTGACTTTTGCGTTAGTTTCTAAAATTATTCGTCATTCGTTATTGGTCGTTCACCTGTACTAATAACTAATGACTACATAAAATTCAAAAATATGAAAATTGCTTTTTTTAGTGCAAAATCTTACGATATTGAATATTTTGAACGATTCAATGCTACTTTTCAACACGAATTTCAATTTTTTGAAACTCGTTTAAACGAAAAAACGGTCAATTTGATTGATACTCAAGAGGCTGTTTGTGTTTTTGTAAATGATGATTTAAATGAAAAAACAATCGTTGAATTACATAAAAAAGGCATTAAATTGATTGCGTTGCGATGTGCGGGATTTAATAATGTAGATTTGAATGCAGCAAAAGCACACGGAATTAAAATTGTTCGAGTCCCTACTTATTCGCCTTATGCCGTCGCAGAACACGGTGTTGCACTTATTTTGACCTTAAATAGAAAAACACATAAAGCCTATAATCGAGTTCGAGATTCTAATTTTTCATTAGAAAAATTAGTCGGTTTTGATTTGCATGGAAAAACGGTTGGCGTTATTGGAACGGGAAAAATCGGTGCTATTTTTTGTCAGATTATGCAAGGTTTTGGCTGCCGAGTTTTAGCTTTCGACCCGTTTCCAAATGCCGAATTAATCGCAAAAGGTGTGGAATATCAAGCTTTAGATGATTTATTCGCTGCTTCAGATATTATTTCTTTGCATTGCCCTTTGACTCCTCAAACCCATCATATTATTGATGCGAAAGCGTTGAAAAAAATGAAAAAAGGAGCGATGTTAGTGAATACAAGCCGAGGAGCGTTGGTTGATACAACTGCTGTAATTTCCGCATTAAGGGACAGACATTTGGGCTATTTGGCAATTGATGTTTATGAACAAGAGGAGGAACTTTTCTTCCAAGATTTGTCTGGCGAAATTTTGGATGATGAAGAGATTAGCCATTTATTAACCTTTCCAAACGTACTAATTACCGCACATCAGAGTTTTTTCACCAATGAAGCATTGGAACAAATCGCAACAATAACTTTGCAAAATGTAAGTGATTTTGAAAGCGGAAAACCGTTAGTGAATGCATTGACGGTTTAGTATTTTGAGTGATTTTTTATAATCGAAATGGTAGTTTTGAATAGTTTGTAATTTAACAATATTTAATATGTTATTCAGCGGGCGGCTTTCGGTCACTCGCTCGATTTTATAAGTTTGTTATTCCTTCAAAGATTTGTACCTTTAAAAACATTTTATCAAGAAAATTACAATTATGAATTTATCACTTCAAACAAATATTACGTTGGAGCAGCTTTACAGTTTACTTTACCAACTTTCGCCTGACGAAAAGATTGCTGTTGCTAAAAAACTTCGAGCAGATGTTGCTGCGGAACACTGGAAAGCTACTTTCAAAGATTTACAGGATGAACCAGAAATTTCGATGGAAGAAATTGTAAGAGAAATCAAAGTTGTTCGTGCAGAAATGCAAACTAAAAAGTGATAAATATTTACTCCTTTTAAATCCTTTTGAAAACACACAAAATCCTTACCTTGGCTGAATTTGAAGCTATTTTATTAACCTATTAAAACATTACTCCAAACTGGAGTTTGAAGCTACTTTTTATGTGCGGAATAACCGGAATTATCAACCTAAATAAGAAAAAAACACCTATCGTCTCGAATATGATTAATATGCTGGACGCAATCAAACATCGTGGACCTGATGGCGAAGGTTTGGCATTTTTTCATAACTCGACCGTCATTCCTGCAGCACGAAAGGAGTTTATGTTTGATTTTCCAACTAAAAATTATCATCCGAAAAGGCGAGTTGAGGACTTACAAAATCAAGGTTTTTCGATGGCTTTTGGACATCGGCGGTTGTCAATTTTGGATACGTCGCCGCAAGGTCATCAGCCAATGTGCTGCTCGGACGAAACCGTTTGGCTGACATTCAATGGTGAGATTTATAATTATATCGAAATTCGCCATGATTTGGAGCAAAAAGGGCATCGATTTTCGACGGGAACGGATACGGAGGTTTTGATTGAGGCGTATAAGGCTTATGGGACGAAATGTTTAGATTTATTTAATGGTATGTTTGCTTTTGTTTTATTTGATACTGAAAAAAATAAAATATTTGCAGCACGAGATAGAACTGGTGTAAAACCATTTTATTACGTCAAAAATAATGATACTTTTGCCTTCGCTTCGGAACAAAAAGCATTGCTAACACTGCCTTTTGTAGATGCAAAAATGAATCATAAAGCAGTTTTTGATTATTTTATTTTTGGTGCAATAGAAGCAGAAACGGAAGGACTTTTTTCTGGTATTTTTGAATTAAAACCAAGTCATTTTTTGACGATTGATTTGAATGGGTTTAGTGAAAATAAAAGTGAAAGTAAAAATGCTTTTAAGATTGAGCGGTATTTTGAATTAAAACCGAATACAACTTATGAAAAATATGACGAATCGACTTTTGAAAAACATCGACAAAAAACGCATGATTTGGTTCAAAATGCAATAAAATTACGGTTGCGTTCTGATGTTTCGGTGGGTTCGTGTTTGAGTGGCGGCGTAGATTCTTCGACGGTCGTTTGTACGATAAATGAATTATTGCGACAAGCAAACGGAGGCGACTTGAATGTACAAATTGGCGATAAGCAAAAGGTTTTTACTTCTTGTTTTGAAGATAAAAAATTTGATGAACAAAAGTGGGCAAAGTTGGTCGTTGACCAAACGCGAGCGGATTGGCATCGGACTTTTCCGACTCGGGAAGAATTGACGAAAGACTTGGAAACTGTAATTTATGCACAAGATATTCCAGTTTTTTCGAGCAGCACTTACGCACAGTTTCGAGTAATGAAATTGGTGAAAGAACAAGGCGTAAAAGTGGTTTTAGATGGTCAAGGTGCAGATGAATTATTTGGTGGTTATTCGCCTCATTATGTCGGACTTTGGCAGGAATTATTTCGCAATTTTCAGTTTTTAGAATTGGCGAAAGCCATGAAAGCAACGGATAAAATCAGTAATTCGGTCAAGTTTTGGACGAAATCTTTATTAAAATATAATGGCGTTCCGCAATTATCCAGAACGGCACAAAACCGCTTTAACTTACGCTATTTCAACGATTTACAATATTTGAATAAGGATTGGATTTATGAAAATATCGACCGTTATAATGAATATGCGGGGCAGCGAATTGAGTCGTTGTCGCAAATGCTGCATTACGAATATTTTGGTCACCCGTTGAAGCAATTACTAAAGTGTGAAGATCGCTGTTCGATGTGGTTTGGGATTGAATCTCGAACGCCTTTTGCCGATGATTTGGACTTGATGCAGCACGCTTTTTCGATGCCTTCGGCGTACAAAATTCACAACGGCACTCGAAAATATATTTTGCGAGAAGCATTTAAAAATAGTTTACCCGAACCGATTTATAATCGACACGATAAAATGGGTTTTGTTACACCTACCAATCAATGGATGAGGGAAATGCGTCCTACGATTCGGCCGTATTTTGAACAAAGTGAAAGCGGTATTTTTAATAAAAAATTGTTGCTGAAGGATTTTGATAAATTCTTTAATCCTGCAACGAGTTTGGAAAATTATCGGGTTTTTCGGTTTATCAGTTTTGCGGTTTGGGAGAAGGTTTTTTTTAGTTAAAATTCAAACGCAAATTCCAATTCAAAGGTACGTTGGTGCAATTTTACGGTTTGAATTGTATTTTTTTAGTAAATAATTTAAAAATAAAATAAATATGAAAGAAATAAAATATCCAAGGTCATTTTCTCATATCGGAATTACGGTTCCAGATATAGAAAAAGCGGTAAAATTTTATTCCGATGTTATGGGATGGTACATTCTAATGGAGCCATCTTCTGTTAAAAAAGAAAAAGAAACGGCTATTGGACAAATGTGTATTGATGTTTTCGGGGAAGACTGGACGGAATTTGAAATTGCACACCTGTCAACTTCAGATGGAATTGGGATAGAATTATTTTCGTTTCCGCATGGAATTAAAAAAGCACAGGAATTCAATCCTTTTAATACGGGACTCTTCCATTTTTGTATTCAAGATCCTAATATAGAGGAGCTTATTGCTAAAATTGTTGCCGCAGGTGGGAAACAAAGAATGCCAATCAGAGCATATTATCCAAACGAAAAGCCGTATAAAATGTGTTATGTGGAAGATCCATTCGGAATTGTTTTTGAGATTTATACGCACAGCTATGAGTTGACATATTCTTCTGGAGCCTACCAAGGTTAAAAAAATAGACTAATGGCAATACGTGTGAACCCATCTCCGCCCCTTCCCTTTAAAGAGAAGGGGGTCAAACGACGGCACTCGAAATTATAAACTTTCGAGTATTTATCCCCTTCCATTTTTAAGAACGGTTTTCCTATAAAAAAACGACAAATATATTTCTTAATATTTTGCTTCGCAAAATGTCTTTTTTTGACAGGACAAACAGGATAAACAGGATTTTGCAGAGCAAAAATCTAAATTTTATAGCTTCTCTATAAAATTATCCTGTTTGTCCTGTCAAAAAAAGTTTACGGAGTAAACATAAAATAGAACTCTGTCAATTCAACTTTTTATAGGAAAACCGTTTAAAAGCAAGGGGGTCAAACGACGGCACTCAAAATTGTAAACTTTCGGATATTTATCCCCTTCCATTTTTAAGAACGGTTTTCCTATAAAAAAACGACAAATATATTTCTTAATATTTTGCTTCGCAAAATGTCTTTTTTTGACAGGATAAACAGGATTTTTGCAGAGCAAAAATCTAAATTTTATAGCTTCTCTATAAAATTATCCTGTTTATCCTGTTTGTCCTGTCAAAAAAAGTTTACGGAGCAAACATAAAATAGAACTCTGTCAATTCAACTTTTTATAGGAAAACCGTTCATTTTTAAGGGAAGGATTAGGGACGGATTATACGTCAAAGCGATTTTTATTTTCTTGCGACCATCATAATTTATACCAAACTCATAAACCTAAGAATTAATTAATTTCCTACCTTTGAGTCGAATTTAAAAGAACAACTAACGAGATAAAAAAATACCATGCAAGACGCATTTTCATACTTTAAACGGACTCGAAGTTTAAACCTTGATATCAAAAATCCAAATGTGATTTTCCTTAAATTGGATTTTGACGAAAATGGAGGATTTCTGGAGGTTGTCGATAAAAAAGGCAAAGCGATTGACGTTAATTATTTGAGTTATAGCGGTGCTTTACGCAATATTTTAAAAAATATTGATACCATAAAAGAGCGAAATAGTTTTGTGATTGATTGGGAAAAAGGCAGTTCTGATGGTATTTATTTGGCAGATAATGATCATTTGCTTTGGCAATTGCAACGGTGCGACAATTTGGTGGATAAGGATTTGAAGCCGATAACTTTTGCGAATGGCAACGCAACGCTTCAATTACAAATCATTGATGATGCGACCAATGAAAAGGCTTTACAGGCGATTCCAACCTTAATACATCAAGAAACAGAGGTTGAAAATTTCCAGTTGGTAACCGAAAATTTTGTCTTATCAACTAATAATCAATTGATTGAATTGCTGCCTTTAGGAAGTAATTTCAAGGCTTTACCGTTTTTTAATGCCATTTTCAATAAAGCTGAAATTCGACAATTTTTGTCTCTTTTTATTTCTAATATTAATAATGTCGAGGTTATTTTTGAGGATTATGAAATGAAATCTTCGGAAGAAAAAGTAGTTGCAGAACCTGGTTTAGTCTTCGAAAAAATTGATGAAAATGAGGCATTATATATGCGCGTCAAGCAGATTGTGCCAAGTTTGGGCGTTGATTTCTTAGATCAATATGATATTTTTCAGATTGCAGAATTGAATAAATTAGAAAAAACAATTTTAATAAAATATCTTGATCAACAACCGATTGAGGATTCTTTCAACGAAATTCAAAAACTTTTAGATAAGAACGCTCCGAAACAAAAAGGCAGCCGAAAAAGTACGGATAATGCAATTCGGGAAGATGATTTATTCATTATTCCGAAAGAAACGGCAAGTAATTTTATTTATAATGATTTGCCAGTGTTGCTGTTGAGTTACAAGGTTTTTGGAACGGAAAAATTGAGATCCTACAAAATTGTTACGAAACAACCAACGCTTAGCCTGAATTTATCGCACGGGATTGACTTTTTGGAAGGCGATGCAGAATTAGATTTTGGAACGGAAAAAATATCCCTTTTCAATGCGTTAGGGCAGTTTAGCAAACAAAATTATGTCAAATTAAGCGATGGTTCTCATGCCATCGTGAATCAAGAATACATTGATAAATTACGTCGATTATTTCAAAAAAAGCGGGGTGGAAAAGCTCAGATTTCGTTTTTCGATTTGCCTTTAGTCGCTGATTTAATTGATGAAAAAGTAGCAGCAAAAACGTTCAAAAAATCAAGAGCAATTTTTGAAGGTTTTAATACTTTAAAATCAAAAAGAATCCGTTTACCAAAGGTAAATGCGACGCTTCGACCGTACCAAAAAGATGGTTTTAAATGGCTTAAATACCTATACGACAATAACTTAGGTGGTTGTTTGGCAGACGATATGGGTTTGGGTAAAACGCTACAAGCGATTACGCTTTTGGCTTCGATTTATCCAGCTGCAACCAAACCGACCTTGATTATTATGCCTAAAAGTTTGTTGTACAATTGGCAAAAAGAGGTTCGGAAATTTGCCCCGGAATTGGATGAGTTTATTCATTATGGCTCGGATAGAAATTTCGATGAGGCGATAAAACACCAGATTATTTTCACGACTTACGCCATCGCTCGCAATGATGTTAAGCAATTAAAAGAGGTCGATTGGTTAAATATTATTTTAGATGAATCCCAAAATATTAAGAATATCAACGCCCAAACAACGAAGGCGATTATGCTTTTGAATGCTGAACATCGTTTTGCATTGAGTGGAACGCCAATCGAAAATAATTTGGGTGAATTGTATTCTTTGTTCCGCTTTTTGAATCCTGCAATGTTTGGAACGCTGCAGCGATTTAATGAAAATTACGGTATTCCAATTCAAAAAAATGGTGATGAAAATGTTGTTCATGAATTACGGAAAAAGATTTATCCATTCATTTTACGTCGTTTGAAAAAAAACGTTTTGACGGAATTACCAGACAAAACTGAACAGATTTTATACGTTGAAATGTCGGCACCGCAACGAAAATTCTATGAAGAACGGCGAACCTATTACAACGAAATGGTCAAAAGTATGGTCGCAACCAAAGGATTGATAAAATCTCAATTTTTCATTTTTCAGGCTTTGAGCGAGCTGCGTCAATTGGCATCTGTTCCCGAAGCCAAAACGAATGGAACGATTGCTTCGCCTAAGATTGAAATACTGATTGATAACTTGATGGATGCGATTGCGAACGGACATAAAATCTTAGTTTTTGCAAACTTTTTGGCAACGATTGAGCTGGTCAGCGAACGATTAGAAGAGGCAGGAATTGATTTTGTCACGATGACGGGAGCAACTCGAAATCGCCAACAATTGGTCGATGAATTCCAAAATAATACGAAGTGCAAAGTCTTCCTTTTGACCCTCAAAACTGGAGGAACGGGACTCAACTTGACCGCCGCTGATATGGTCTTTATTTTTGATCCGTGGTGGAATGTAGCCGCTGAAAATCAAGCGATTGATCGGACTCACCGTATGGGACAAAAAAATGCAGTAACCGCTTACAAAATGATTACGCAAGGTACGATTGAAGAAAAAATCTTGCAATTACAAGAAAAAAAACGAGCACTTTTTGATAATATTATTTCCAGCGATACGGCTGCGTTCAAGTCACTTTCAGAAGACGATATTAACTTTATTTTGGGGTAATTTTTTTTATCGCTCTTGGGCAAAATAAATTTAAAAATGAATTTAAAAAATATAAAAAAAGAAGTCTCCCATATTTTTGGTAAACAAGATTTAGATATTCCAATAAAAGATTGGATTTGGGATTTTATTAGCCGATACCAAACACTTTACAACGATAAAGGATTGAGTGACATATTGTTTATTATTGATAAACAAACAAATAAATCTTATAATTATAATGAAGCAATTGCTGTATATGCAAGTATTTTTGCAGATAGAGAAATTTTTCTTCTTTTTTTAGATTTTATTTCAGAACCCTTAAAAAAAGGCACTATAAAATTATCTCAAGTTAATAATTTATCATCCGCTCAAATGACGGATATCACAGGAATAAAGGAAAATAGCCGACAATTAAAGTTTTTTCCTACAAACGGGTATTATTGGAATCCAGTTTATGCTTTTCCGCCTTCCTTAAAAAAAATAATCCAAAAGTATTTAGGAGCGTTTGATTATAGCTTAGAACCCCTTGATACTATCAAAAAAACGGATATTGTTTATAATGCTTCAGAGTCCGTGTTTCAGGATTTTAATTTGCTAATAACTTATTTCAAACAAAATCCAATTCCGACGACAAAACAAGGAAGGCCAAGTGCTGCGGCACTAAAACAAATTGCAAAAGCAACGAAAATAAAAGATTTTTATCCTAATGAAAAAGGAATATTAGGTACCTTAAAAATCTTACTTTCACTATTACTCGTTTTAGATGCTTCACAAAAAAGTTTTCAAAAATTAAGAACAACTGAAGCGATAATAGACCATTTATTAAAGAATGTTTACATCAAAAAAGAACGCAATAGTATTTTTAATTTGTTTTTTCAATATGGTGGAATTTATAAGCATATCAGTCGGAATAAAAGTAATGGTTTAGAAAATAAAATTTTATTATTACTTAAAAAGTTACCAATAAACGGTTGGCTTTCTTTCGATAATGTTTTTAATTTTTTTATATCCAGTATAGATATAGAACCGATAGCAGAGGACGTCGCAGATACTGAAATTTATTTTTACGCCATACGGAGTAGAAGCGTTCTCAAACTTGAAAATCCATACTTTCAATACGTCCAGAAGCCTTTTGTAAAAGCGACATTTTTCATGTTTGCAGCTTTGGGTTTGGTGGATATTGCTTATGACGAAAACCCTGAAATCGAAAGATTTGATAAAGATGTCACCAACCCTTATGAAAAACTAAAATACGTTCGTTTAAATGATTTTGGAGCATATATTTTAGGGCTTAAAAAAGACTACGTTGCACCAGAACAAGCCTTCACAAATGAGCTTTATCTTTCGTCTGAAGCTCTTGTTATTACTACGAATGAAGACAATACAACGGCTGAAATTATTTTAAAAAACTATATGACCAAAGTGAGTAATACTCGCTACGTGACTGATTACGAAGCGTTTCTATCCAGTTGTCTTTCCATTAACGATATTCAACTAAAAATCAATGGTTTTAAGGAGGCATTGAATGTTCCGTTTCCTGCTAATTGGGAGGATTTTTTCAAAGAAATTATTACTAAAACAGGTAGCTTACAAGGTCGAACTTTTAAAACTTACGAAATAAAAAAAAATCCCGAACTAATTCGCTTAATTGCTCGTGATGAGGTCTTGAAAGATTTGATTATTAAGGCTGAAGATTATCATATTTTGATTAAAACGGGCAATTTACCATTGGTTCAAAAGCGATTGTTAAAATTTGGTTATTTTTTTAAGTAAATAAAAATAAAAATTTTAAATAGAGATGACGAAAGAAGTTACATTTGGAGAGATAAAATTTGAACTCAATCGGCACGTAACGATACAATACGGTAATCGACTTAGTAAAATATTAATAACTTTTGTCAATGCACATCAAGATTTATTCAAAAAATACCATTACAAAAACCTTATAAAAAAGTTTGCCGGAAATGACGACCGTCAAATTTATCGCTACTTTGGCGATGCTTATACCGCTATTTTGACGCATGAGGATATTTTCGAAGCCTATTTAAAAGATACAGCGAGTTATGATATTTATTTTCAATTAGCAAAGGATAAATATACTTCTTACCATTATATAAAAAAATTTATAACAGACGAAGATGATAAGTCCCTTTTTCCGATGCTATATAATGATTGGCGAGGAAAAGTTTATGGATTGCCGCCTTTTATTCGGCAGCATTTGCTTCACTTCTTTAATAATTATCCCAAGCCAGCACAAGGTTTAGCAACGATTCCAGCAACCGCTTACGTATTTGAAGGGCAAGCAATTATTTTCAATGAATTGCCACTTTTGGCGGCTTATGTCAAACAATATAGTTTAGGAATTACGCAAACGGCAAAACGAATAAAAAGCTCGGAAATTAATAAACTCAAAAAGAATTTAGGAAGTCAAGAGTTTTTTCCGAAGGCAAAAAAATTAACAGGAACGCTAAGACACGCCTTTTTAGGAAATCTTTTTATCAACGTTCCAACCGCTTTTTATTCAAAAAGTAGTCTTGATTTACTTAAATATATTTTCAGAGAAGTTTATATTGATGAAAGCTACAAAAGTGCATTCACCATTTTTGCTTATATTAAGGGTCTGGACAAATATTATCATAATATAAAAGAAAATTGGGAAGAAGAAGTTAAAAAAGAAATTAAAATGCTAACGCCGAATCGTTGGTATGAATTTGATACTTGGTTTTTGAATCTTCAATTGGAAAACAAAATAGATATATTTAGTTTTAATATTGCTTTGGATAAAATTTATGAGTCGTGGTTTTACCAACCCGGTTATTCTCATAGCGATAAAATTGATAATAATATCAGTTTTATCCATGAGCGGTTTGTCGATGTGCCGTTTCTAAAAGGGACACTTTTTACTTTTGCAGCCTTTGGTTTAATTGATTTGGCATACGACGAAGCCGTTGATACCAAAGCTTTTAACGGTGATATTCCTGATCCATATCGGAGTTTGAAATATTTTAGGTTGAATGATTTGGGTGCTTATATTTTAGGAAAAACGGAAACGTATATACCGCCTCAAACCTTTAGCAACGATGAGCTTTTTCTTTCTAAAGATGCTTTAATTATCACGACACATGAAGATAATAAAAGGGCGAAAATGCTTTTGAAAGAACACATGAATAAGGTAGGCGATAATCGTTACACAACTGATTACGAGAAGTTTACGGATAAATGTTATTCGATTATTGATATAAAAGAAAAAATAAAAGGTTTTAAAAATATCGTTGGAAAAATACCTACAAATTGGCAAACATTCTTTGATGAAATCGTCAAAAATGCCTATCCAATAGAAGAGTTAGACAACTATAAAATATTTAAAATAAAAAATAATCCTGAATTAATTAGGATAATTGCAAGAGATGAAGTGCTGAAAAAATGGATTATCAAAGCCGAACAATTTCATATTGTCATCCTCGAAAAAGATGCCTATCAAGTAAAAAAGCGGTTGCGACAGCTGGGTTATTTTATGGCGTAGAGTGATAAAACGCCGTTTTCGATTGCTATTTTGATAAGTTTTACCTTTTCAATTCATTAAAAAAATCGGCATACTAAAAAAATTAGCATGACGATTTTTTCCTAAATTATTGCGATGAACAGCAAACCACAAACTTACGACTCCGTTTCAGGCGTGTAATTCTCCTCAATATGCAATAACAATTCGTCCAAATCCCATGCTTTTTCAATAGAATAATCGCCAATTTTCGTCCGTCTCAAATCAGACAAATACGCACCGTTATTCAATGCACGACCCAAATCATACGCCAATGAACGGATATAAGTCCCTTTGCTACAAGCCACTTTGAAATCCAAATAAGGCATATTAATATTGGTAATTTCAAACTTGTAAATTTCGACTGGACGAGGTTTAATCTCTATTGTTTCTCCTTTTCTCGCTTTTTTGTACAACGGTTGTCCATCGACTTTTATAGCGGAAAACATGGGTGGAATTTGGTCTATTTTTCCCAAAAACTGCTGCCGAGCTTGTTCAATTTTTTCGGGCGTAATGTCATCTAAAGGGAACATTTCGTCTTCTTTAGATTCTGCATCATACGAAGCCGTCGTTGCCCCTAACTTTATCGTTCCCGTATAGACTTTGGATAAACCTTGAAATTCGGCTAACTTTTTTGTGAATTTTCCAGTACAAATCAATAGCAAACCAGTCGCCATCGGGTCAAGCGTTCCAGAGTGTCCGACTTTTATTTTTTTCACACTAATTGAGTGTTTTATTCTAAATCGTAACTTATTGACCACATCAAAAGATGTCCAAGTTTTCGGCTTGTCCACCAACAATAAAGCACCAGCTTTGAAATCGTATTTTTGCACTTTTTTTTTAATATAAACTCCTCGCATACTTCGTGAGAGTCGCCCGCAAATCTCGCTGATTCCGCAGATTTTTTTTGTTTAATTAAATTAAAAATTAAATCAAACGGGAATAAAATAAAAAAATCAGCGGGCAACGCTCACGAAGTATGCGAGAATATGAATTTTTACATAAAACTATAAATCAGTATCGATGCGATACCAACAACAAAACAATAAATTGAGAAATAAATCAATTTACTACTTTTGACCAAGCTAATCATCCAAACACAAGCGACTAAACCTGTCAAAAATGCAGCAGTAAAACCAACCGCTAAAGCCGTCATATTCAAACTTTCTGACGACATCTCGCCGCTCAAAAGGTCTTTAGCCATTTTTCCTAAAATTAATGGAACAACCATCAAAAATGAAAAACGTGCTGCTCTTTCTCTATCAATTCCCAACAAGACGGAAGTAGAAATCGTCGCTCCCGAACGAGAAATACCTGGTAAAATCGCAATTGCTTGTGAAATTCCGATAATCAACGCATTGACAAAACTGACTTCTTTGTTTGTATTTTTTGCTTTATCCGCAAAATATAAAAGCACAGCCGTCAAAATCAACATGAAACCCACCAAAACAATACGACCTCCAAATAAACTTTCAATCAATTCTTCAAAAAATAATCCTACAAAAACGGCGGGAATCATCGATAAAATAATTTTTAAAGAAAAGCGAAAAGAGTCATTATTTTTGAATTGAAATAGCCCTTTTATTATCTCGACAATATCTTTCCAAAACACAACAATTGTGCTAAGAGCCGTTGCAGCGTGCAGTGTTACCGTCATCGTCATACTTTCTTCTTGTACACTACTATCACCCAAAATCCATTTTGCTAATTCCAAGTGTCCGCTACTACTCACAGGTAAAAACTCCGTTAAACCTTGGATAATTCCTAAGATGATTGCTAATAAAGTTTCGTTCATTTTTGTTTTTTTTGTTTTTTTTAAGGGAAACCTATAGTCTTTTTCTGAGTTTTTGGGACAGTGCGAAAACCCATAGATTCGATAACGCAATAAGGGTTTCAATTCTTACCTAAGAATTGAAACCCTTTTATATTAAAAAAATATAAACCAACTTTTTGAATGTGTCAATTTTATAGAATTATTATTTTTTGAAGATGGCAAAAATCTCAACGACCAGACCAGCCAAAATAACAATCGGTGCTAAAACCGTTCTTCTAAAACTATAAATTTCATCAGGATTCCAGCTGTCGTCAGGTTGCGCACCGCCTGACATTAATAAGAAACCGATAATAATCAACACCAAACCTGCTCCCATCAAAATATAATTATCTTTTCCGAAAATCATATCTTCCGCTTTTGCAGTCGTCGTCGTTGAACTTCCTCTGCGAGATTCAGTAGGTTTTGTTCTACGTTGATTCGTATCAGTTCGTGAAGATTGTTCCTTTTTTGCTACTCGTACAACCTTAGGTTTATTAGATTTAGCCATTTTTAATTTAATTATGTTATTTTTTTGAACTGCAAATATAGTAATTAGTTTCGTAGAGCAAGGGCATGCCCTTACCCTTTTTTAATTATAGTAGGGCAAGGGTATGCCCTTGTCCTACTTCATAATCTTCAAACTTAAATCCAAACTTTTATAAGAGTGTGTCAATGCACCTGAAGAAATAAAATCAACGCCAGTTTCGCCAACTGAGCGAACTTTATCCAACGTAATGCCGCCAGAAGCCTCGACTTCAAAGCGTTTGTTAATAATTTTCACGGCTCTTCTCATGTCTTCCAATTCAAAATTATCCAACATAATTCGAGTAATTCCACCGATTTCCAAAACCATATCCATTTCCTCAAAGTTGCGAACTTCCACCGTAATTCCCAATTCTAAATCCTGTTCTTTTTGATATTCATGTACTCGCTCAATCGCTTGACGTATTCCGCCAGCCGCATCAACGTGATTATCTTTAATCATAATCCAATCATACAAACCATCCCGATAATTCGCACAACCACCGATACGAACCGCCCATTTTTCCAAAAAGCGAATCAAAGGCGTTGTTTTTCGAGTATCCAGAATCTGCACAGGCAAATCCTTTACCTTTTCGGAAAACTGACGACTCAAAGTCGCAATACCGCTCATACGCTGCATTGAATTCAAAACCAACCGTTCTACTTTTAATAAATCTTGCGAGTTACATTCTACTTCAAAAGCAACATCACCATATTTTACAGGCAAACCGTCTTCAATAAAAACATCAATCGAAGAAGTCGCATCAACATAACGAAAAATATATTTTGCCAAATCAACACCCGCCAAAATACCTTCATCTTTTACCAATAACTTCGCTCTATTCCGATTTTTGGAAGGAATACACGCCAACGAAGTATGATCGCCCTCCCGAACATCTTCCTTCAAGGCTTCTTTTATGAACTTTTGAATCTGATTTTCTATCATTATATTTTGAATTACAAGTACAAGAGATCCGATGCTTTTAAAGCCAGCCTCGCCGTCAGGCAGGCGTCCGACCCCTACCCTTTTTTTAATTATTTTACAAATTCGCCAACGTACAATTTATTCAAACCAAAACGGTTTTTACTAAAACTCATCCCATTAAAAGCCTTAGTGTGGCGCAACGCTTTTTGTGCTTCCAGCGGCAATTTGACATACTCTCGACACTCGTTAGAACAACATTCATCGTACTTCGTTGCACAATTTTCGCACTGAATAAATAACAAATGACAAGCATCATTGGCACAATTAATATGTGTATTTGCAGGCTGTCCGCACTGATGACAATTACTAATTATATCAGGCGTGATGGCTTCCGCCATACGTTCATCAAATACGAAATTCTTACCAATAAATTTATTTTCTAAACTTTTTGCCTTCACATCTTGAGCGTATTTTATAATTCCGCCATTCAATTGATAGACATTTTGAAAACCATTATGCTTAAAATATGCACTCGCTTTTTCGCAACGAATGCCGCCCGTGCAGTACATCAATAGGTTTTTATCCTTATTTTCTTCCAACATTTTCTTGATAATCGGCAACGATTCTCGAAAAGTTTCTACTTCAGGCTTAATTGCATTTTCGAAGTGACCGATTTCCGTTTCATAATGATTTCTCATATCGACAATGACGGTATTTGGGTCGTCCGCCAACCTATTAAAATCTTCGGCATTGACGTGAACTCCCTTTTTTCTAACATCAAAAGTTGTATCATTCAAACCGTCTGCCAAGATTTTATCTCGAACTTTTATCGTCAATTTATAAAATGATTTTCCGTCATCGTCCACCGCAATATTTAGGCGTAAGCCATTGAAAGAAGGTTCGGAAGGCGTTGCGTAAAGCAAGTCACGGAATTTTTCGAGGTTTTCGGTAGGTATAGAAAATTGAGCATTGATACCCTCATTCGCAACATACACTCGACCAAAAATACCTAATTTGCTCCATTTCAAGAACTGTTCGTCCCGAAACCCTTGAGGATTATCTAATTTAAAATAATGGTAGAAAGAAATTGTCGTTCTCTCTTCATTTGAGCTAAACATTTGCTCCTTTAATTTGTCTTTGTTAACAACGTTGTGTAAACGCATTTTGATTTGATTACCAATTCCATCGCTCAACAAGTGCAAATTGTTCAGTGATGAAATTTCCGTAGGGCAAACGGCACTGCTTTTGCCTTTTTAATAAATATATTTTTTTTTGAAATCACCGAATTAGGTGTGACAGAGGCAGTGCCGCCTGTCCCGAGTACTTGGTGATTTTGCCCTGCGGTTAATATGGTAATTCCATTATTCGTTTTCTCGCTGTAATCATCAAATAAATACCTAACAAAACCGCAGGAATACTAAAAATCTGTCCCAAGTTCATTCCATAATCTGCCATCAAACCAACCTCTTCAACATTGAAATGGCGCTTGAAAAATTCCCAAATAAAACGCATTCCAAAAACAGTTACCAAGAAAAATCCGAATAAAAAACCACGTTTTTTACCTAAATCCGTTTTCCAATACAGGAACATCATAATCGCAAAAATGATAAAATAACTAAAACTCTCGTATAATTGAACTGGATGACGAGCAACATCGCCACAATCGTAACATTGACGAAAAATAAAACCCCACGATGCTTCGGTTTCTTTTCCGACAATTTCGTGGTTAAATAAATTCCCTAAACGAATAAAACCACCTGTCATTGCAACGGCTATCGCAATTCTATCTAACAACCAAAGGGCTGGTTTTTTAATAATTCTGACCGCATAAAACCATAATATTAATGGTAAAATCACCATCGCGCCATGACTCGCCAAACCGCCTTTCCAAATTTGTGGAATTTCAATCAAATGTTGAGAATAATAATCCCATTCCCAAAATACAACGTGTCCGAATCTCGCTCCAAGTACCGTTCCTGCAAAAACGTACAACAATAATCCATCTAAATACTCGTGACTCATTTTTTCACGAGTGAAGATATTTTCAATCAACTTATAGCCGACTAAAAATCCAATTGCAAACATTAAACCGTACCAACGAATACTCAAAGGGCCGATTTCAAAAATAGTAGGATTGACATTCCAATCAATAAATAATAGCATGGTTGTATGATTTTTTTTAAAATTCGCTGCAAAGATATAGAAACCATAATGAATAATGTATTATGACTCAAAAACTTCACTCGGTAAACCTATTCTGATTAACGGTTTTTAGAGAACAAAAAATAAATAAGCTATCCAAGATTTCGGGATAAACTGTTTTTAATGGGGTTTCACGAATATAATATTTTGAGGCATCCCAAGTCCTCAAGACGGTCTAAAATCAAAAAAAGTTGCTTCAATATTTTTGATGTAAACCCATTATTAAAATCTTTTTATATCTTTGCCGAGATTTTAGAAAAACCAAAGTTGAAAAGTGTACTAATTATACTTTTCATTAATTAAAAACTACAATGGCTCAACGACGTAACAGAAAGGAGAAAAGTAAGCAAGACGAAACGATTGTCGATTTAATAGAGGCAAGAGAACAGGCACAGAGTTTTTTTGAGACTAACCAAAAAACTATTCTTGGAGCGCTTGCAGCAGTAGTAATTGTAATTGCAGGATTCATTGCTTACAAATTATTGTACAAAGCACCTCGTGAAAAACAAGCACTCGCTCAAATGTATAAAGCAGAACAAGCTTTCGCACAAGATTCTACAACTAAGGCTTTAGCAGATGCAGGTGGAGGTTATCCTGGTTTCATTGATATGGTAAAACGTTATGGAACAACAAACGCAGGTGATATTGCCAATTTGTACGCAGCAGAAAGCTACGTGAAAGAAGGTAATTACGAAGTGGCTTTAGATTATTTAAGTGATTATAGCGGCAGCGGAAAAATCGCAGAAGCTATCAAAAATGGTCTGAAAGGGGATGCTTATTCAGAGTTAGGTCAAATGAACAAAGCGTTAAGTGCTTACAAGAAAGCAGCAAATACGGATAATGAATTCTTCGCACCTTACTATTTATTCAAGTTGGGTTTATTAAACGAAAAAGAAGGAAATACCGATGCAGCATTAGAGGCATATCAAACAATCGCTACAGAATATCCTAATTCTCAGCAAGGTCAGTCTATCGAGGCTTTCATTGCGAGAGTTTCTTAAAATAAAAATTATAAAGTAAAACATAATTTTTTTACTAAAAAAAGGTAAAATCGAGAGATTTTACCTTTTTTTTGGCACTTTTAGCACTACGTCAAGACGTAAGTTCAGTACCTGTTACAGCATTAGTACGAGTTATTTTGCAATCGTAAAATAAAAAATTGAGCCTTCGTCAATAACAGATTCTACATTAACTTGACCGCCGTACATTTGAGCAATTTTCTGGCAAATCGCTAAACCGATACCCGTTCCTTCATAATTTTGCTTATCCAAACGATTGAAGATTTTAAAAATCTTATCTAAATACACATTCTTTATTCCAATACCATTATCCTGTATTGAAAATTCAAAAGACTTCTTATATTCTCTGGCAGTAACCCGAATAACTGGAGTCGAACCTTTGCGATTAAATTTTATAGCGTTGTGAATCAATTGCTGAAAAATCTGCCTAATATGTATTTCATTTGCATTAATGACCGGTAGGTTTTCAAAAACAATAACGGCATTCGTTTGCTCAATTAATCCACTTAATGAAAATTTGATATCTGAAATTAAATCATTTATATTGACAGGTTTGCGTTCAATCTCTTTTTTATCAATTGTTGTATATTCCAACAAATCAACTAACAACGCATTCATGTGCATGCCACCTTTAGTGATAAAATCCATGTACACTTTAGCGTTTGCGTCAGCATATTTTACTGTTCGCTTTTCCAAAAGATTGGTAAAACTAATAATGCTACGGAGTGGCTCTCTCAAATCGTGTGCAACAACATAGGCAAACTCCTCTAACATCTTATTCGTTCGTTCCAATATTTGATTTTGCGATTCAATATATTGATTTTTTTCTTCTAAAAGTTCAACTTCATGCTTTTTTTCATTAGCAATATCCGCAATTTTAGTATCTCGTTCTTTGGTAAAAACCTTTTTCTGGTAATCAATGATTTTAGTCGCATAGTGATAGGCTTTTTCAAAAAGCCCTTCCTTTTCATAATAATCTTTGAGATTTCCGTAAGATTTTAATATTTCTTGCGACAAACCATATATTTTCGCCTTTTCAATGGCTTGTTCATGAAAATCGATAAAAGCGTGAATATTTTTTACAATTAATTTCGTTTCACCAATATGCCTTAAAGTCCAAACCTCTTCTCTAAACAGATCATATTCGGCACTGACTTTCAGTGCTTTTTCAAAATATTTGAATGAAGCATCATAATTTTTTAAATTTGAATTAACAATACCAATTCGAGTCAAACAAAGACATTTCATATATTGGTAACCATTGATTTTCTCAATTGCTTCCGCAGTTTGATGATAATAATTAATCGCATTCAAATGCTCTTTTCGATAATGATAAGCCGCCCCAATATTGTATAAAAAGAAAATTCTACGGTCATAATCCTTCATCTCTTCACTGATACTCAATCCTTCAAATAAATACTCGAAAGCCTCATCATATTTACCTAATGTCAAATAAACACTGGCAATATTATTATATAAAGCAGTCTTTAATTCTTTGCTATTATAATGTAAAGATTGAAAAAAGTATAATAATGCGTTTTCAAAATCACCAATATCGAAGTAATAAGAACCAATACTCATTTTGATTCTTGCCAATAGGTCTAAGTCTTCTAAATGTTTATTATAAACACTTAGTGCTTCAAAAAGGTGTTGTTTTCCTAAGTCAAGATTACCTTTTTGAAGACTAATACCACCGATATAATTATGTAATAAACATTCCGAATGCTTATCATTTAGAGTACGAGCCAACGTCAATGAATGATTAGCCGCAGCCAGTGCTTCCGTCGGATCATTTCGACGATTTGCCGCAATAAAACCAAGGTACTCAGCTAATTCATCTCTCATAGCCTTCGTACTTTGCTGCTGACTTCCCTCTAATTGTTCTACAACGTTGTTTAATTTACCCACCGATTTAATATTTGGTTTGATTTACTATAGTTTAAGGTATTAAAAGACATTCAAAATTTCTTTATTATTCAATAACGCCAAAATATTTTTTCTCACCTCAGAAAGCAAAAAGTAAAATACTATTGGTATGTGCGGAGGCACACCTAAAATAAGATATCCGAATTTTCGTTACCGAAAATATCATTAATTTCGTCATTTAATTCATCAGTTGGGTTCGATTTACCCTTGGTAACAGTATTACCGTTGACCCGTTTGATTCCCAAACGCTGCGTTAATTGTATTAACAATTCTACATCTTCTATTTTCTCAATCTCAAAACTAACAATCATTATTTTAATATAAATAACTAATATAAATAATTTAGAACTTTCGGTAAATTTCGATTTCTACCAAAAGATTTTTACGATATCCACACGATTTTTATTAAAAAAAAGCGAGATTACAGTAATTAAGTATGAACGGTACTTTCATTATTTGAAACCAAAAGTATAGTTTTAATACCAATTAAAAAAAATGTTTTGAATAGATTAGTGACATTATTAAATTTGAGTATCAAAGAAAAAAATCACATTTTTGCTATTCTAATTTGCAAGTATAAACTTTACCTTAAATTGGAAATTTGGCAAGAGACACACAAAATTTCATCGAAACCACAGCATAAAAATCTAATTTTCAATTTAGAAACATTAAAAGGTCTTCAATCAAGACGCTACTAAGATATATTCTGAAAATATGGTTGCCAAAGGTAATTTAATTATTTATTTATTTTTCAAAATATAGCAAAGAAAATGAGACATTTAAGGCAGATTATTGAATCTCTTGTAAAAGTAAAAAAAGTACAATCCAATAATATCTTCTTAGGGCAAAAGGATTTTTTTTGTAAAAAGTTAGACCAGTTAATTCTAATACGATTTATTTAGAATAATGGTTTCTTGACAAATCCCGCAAGTTATTAAAGAGCCAAAAACAATCAAAGTTTATAATTTTTTTTCCTTTCACCTTATAATCTTAATTCATTCCGTACCTTTGTGTGTTAAATCAACACATATTAATATTTAGAATATTAAACCAATTATATCAAAAATGGCAACTCCATCTAAGACAAGTTTTAGTAGTAAGAAGAAGGAAACAGAGGATAATTTGACATCGAAGTTTTATGAAGAACGCATTATTACTGTGGATAAAGGGCAACGCCCTATTCGCATTGATAAATTTCTGATGGATAAAGTGGAAAATATCACCCGCAATCGCATTCAAAAAGCGATTCAATTAGAGACAATTTTAGTAGATGACAAATCGGTAAAAGCCAGTTTCAAAGTACTTCCAGGACAGGTTATTAATATGAGAATTCCACGCTCAAGCATGGGAGAAGAAGTAATTCCACAAGATATTCCCTTAGATGTTCGGTACGAAGATGAGGATGTTTTGGTGATTTACAAACCTGCAGGATTAGTCGTGCATCCTGGTTATGGCAACGCAAATGGTACGTTAATTAATGCTTTGGCGTATTATTTCGGCAACGATGGGTCTTCAATGATGAATACAACTGAAGAAGGTTATGAAAGACCGTGGTTGATTCATCGAATAGATAAAGATACGACTGGGTTGATGGTGATTGCTAAAACGGAATTAGCAATGGCGAACCTTTCTAAGCAGTTTTTTAATAGAACAATTCACCGCCGTTATTGGGCAATTGTTTGGGGCGAACCGTGGGACACCGAGGGAACAATTATCGGAAATATCGGTCGTCATCCAACGAACAGAATGCAAATGACCGTTCACGAAGAGGAAACGGAAGGCAAACACGCAGTCACACATTATAAGGTGTTAGAACGCCTTTATTATGTCAGTCTTGTCGAATGTCGTTTGGAAACTGGAAGAACGCACCAAATCCGTGTTCACTTGAAGCATATCGGACATACGCTATTTAACGATAGTCGTTATGGTGGCGATAGAATTTTGAAAGGAACGGTATTTACAAAGTATAAACGTTTCGTTGAAAATTGTTTCGATACCTTGCCACATCAAGCCTTACACGCTAAAGAATTAGGTTTTATTCATCCTCGAACTGGCGAAAAAATGTTTTTCGACTCTGAACCAACCGATGGTTTTCATAAATGTTTGGAACGTTGGAGAACGTATGTTGAAGGACGAAAAAATCTATTGGAAGACTAATTTTTTGATTACGAACTATTTTACACTCTAATTTAGTCGTTATAGTTAATAATGAAGGGTAAATAAGTTTTGAATTAAAAAACAGACAACGTCATTTTGAAGCAAATTCAGAATGACGTTTTTTTTAATTTTTATGAAAAATATAGTTTTACCCAAGTTAACACAGCCGCAATCACCAATCTATCATCACCAACTACTAAAAAATGAACAGAAAATTATCCATGTTGGAGTTGAATCGTTTGACTCCAGAGGAATATAAGGCACAATCCAAAACACCGATTATTTTGGTTTTAGATAATATTCGAAGCGCCTTGAATGTCGGTTCTGCATTCAGAACGGCAGACTCTTTTGCTTTGGCAGGCGTTTATTTGTGCGGTATTACCGCAACACCGCCGCATCGAGAGATTTTAAAGACCGCAATTGGTGCAACGGAATCCGTGGATTGGCAATATTTTGAAACAACGACGGAAGCGGTTGAACATTTGAAAAATGAGGGTTTTACCGTCTTTGCGATTGAGCAAGTAACGAAGAAAACTTGGCTACAAGATATTCAAGTCAAAAGCGATGAAAAGTATGCTTTGGTTTTTGGCAATGAAGTCAAAGGCGTAAGTAATGACGTTTTGCCGCTGGTCGATGATTGTATCGAAATTCCGCAGTTTGGCACAAAACACTCGTTAAATATTTCGGTTTCGGCAGGGATTGTAATTTGGGAATTTTTTCGGCAAATGGAATATTAATGATTTCTGATTCTTAAACAATTTATTTTTTTGATTAAACGATGGTAATTGCAAAAAAAATAAAAAATTAATCAAAAGTATTTTTTTATTCAAATTTTTTCTTGCGATTACCTGACTGATTAAATAAAACCAATGAAATACTTTTTAATGAGCATCGCTTTTTTTAGTTTGTTCGCTTGTCAGCAAGAAACAATTGAGTCGAAAGCCGAAGCACAAACAACGCCTTATATCAAAATTTTGGGTATTGCTCAAGATGCCGGTTATCCGCAAGTTGGTTGTCAAAAGGCTTGTTGTCAGCGAGTTAAAGACAATCCTGAGTTGCGACAAAAAGTGATTTCATTTGGTTTAATTGATCCTTCTTCGGGCGAACGTTGGTTATTTGAAGCGACGCCAGATTTTCGAGAACAGTATGATCATTTGATGGCAATCAAGCCTAAAGTCGATACGCTTTCGGGGATTTTTTTGACACATGCACACATTGGACATTACACTGGTTTGATGCAATTAGGACGAGAAGTCATGGGAGCGAAAAATATTCCCGTTTTTGCAATGCCCAAAATGCGTAGATTTCTTTATTCCAACGGTCCCTGGCGGCAATTGACCGCTTTGAATAATATTAAAATCAATCGTTTGTGGGCGGATTCTACCGTTGTTTTAAATCAAAACTTGTCGGTTACACCTTTATTAGTGCCGCATCGTGATGAATTTTCGGAAACCGTCGGTTTCATCATTCAATCCGAAAAAAAATCGCTACTTTTTATTCCCGATATTGATAAATGGTCAAAATGGAATCGAGATATTTTGGCATTAATCAAACAGGTGGATTATGCTTTTTTAGATGCGACTTTTTTTAAAAACGGCGAAATTGAAGGGCGAGATATGAGCGATATTCCGCACCCGTTTGTCGAGGAAAGTATGTCTTTATTTAGTCAATTAACACCAGAGGAAAAGTCAAAAATCTACTTTATACACTTTAACCATACGAATCCTTTGTTAAATAATAATAGCAAGGCTTACGAATCCGTTATTGAAAGCGGTTATTTGGTTGGCTATGAAAATCTCGAAGTGTCTCTTTAATTGTTATAAAAAATTCAAATTTCAACTATTTTAGTTAAAATTTACACTTTAATAATAATTGTATTTTTCGTACATTTTTAATGAATTTGTCTTATAATTAGTTGAATATCAAAAGAATAGTGTTTTTACTACCATTTCGTTAAGTACATTTATATAAAAATGTATTTGTTTAAATGAAAAAACATCAAGATATTTGGGTGAGTTAAAGCCAATTAAACAATATTATAAACTTAAAATTATTCTAATATGAGAACGGTCATTTTCAAACCAGTAATGTTAGTTCTTTTTTTCCTTGCCACAAGTGTTGCATCTCTAAATGCAATAAATTATATTGATAGCAATAAAGGAACAATAGAAATCGAATTACGTCCTGGATTCACAATCGAAGATATTATTCAAGACTTACATGGCAATGCAAATATCAACGTCAGTTCCGTACATACGGGAGGTAATATTTATACCCTAATGTACAATGTTAAGGTAGTCGATATCATTACTTTGAAGCAATTTTTAGACGCTCACCCTGGAGTCGATATTCTCCTTAGTGATTGTAAATATTAGTGATTGTAAATAAAAATGAATGCACGAACAGAAAGCCGAATTTCTAAATTTAGAAATTCGGCTTTTTTATTTATTATCAATGACTTGAGGCTTTAAATTTTTAGCCATTCGCCATTTCCCACAAAATGCCTTCTTTCATGGCATAAGCAGAAACCAACATTTGGTTAATTTTTGCTTTTTCAAGAATAATATTAATTAAAATCAAAGCGACAGGAATCAGTTTTGCCCGTTGGTTTGGAATCGCATCCATTGCTAATCGTTTTGCTAAATTTGCCGTTATGACTTCATCATAAAACATAGGAAAATCGCTCAAATCAGCAATTTCACAATTTGGATAATCTTCCATTGGTTTACCCATAATCCTTGAAATTATATCAAAAGTACCAGAAGCACCAACCAAAATTTGTGCAGAATTTCTCTCTAAAGCGGCATAAAGTGGCTCAAAATTACGATGCAAGAAATTGGTTAAATCCGTAATTTCTAACGCCGAAATCGGTTCAAATTTATGAAAAATATTGTACAAAACTGACACACCAACAGGAAAACTTTGAGCCCAAATTTTTCCTTTTTGATTGGCAATGATAAACTCTACGCTGCCGCCGCCAATATCCATAATTAGGATATTTTCATCGGTCATCGGAACGGCTTGTTTTGTACCTAAATAAATCAAATCAGCTTCTCTATCACCCGAAATTGCTTGGATTTCAATACCAATTTCATTTTTTACTTTTTTGATAAAATCCTTGCCATTACTTGCAGTACGAAGTCCCGCTGTACCAAAAGCCATCACTTTTTCGACTGCATATTCGTCCATCACTTTTTTGTATTCGGCTAACGTTTCATAAGCTCGTTTTAATGGTTTTTCGCCCAACGTTTCTACGCCTTCTTCACCAATATAAACGTACTTTCGAATCCGATGCAAAGTCGAAAAATGACCGTTATTTTCTATTTTAGCGATTAATAAATGAAAGGTATTTGTACCTAAATCGATGATTGCTACTCGCATATTTTATCTAATTTTTTTTGGTTAAAACGACTGATTTTGTCAAAAAAAAATAATTTCTAATTCATATTTTATTAAAAAAACATATTTTCAATCAAAATAACATATTTTCGGCATTTCTATGTTTGAGCGAATTCATAACTTCACTTTGAGTAGAATATCATCAACTTAAGCAATTTTGTTTTGATGACGGGCGATTAGAATTTGCCTGTCATTTACCGCAAATCTTAGTCGAACGACGACCAAAAAAGTCACCGTTCGACAACTACGATTTCATTAAGTTGACGACATTTCACTTTGAGTGAGGTTATGAATTGTCATTAAAAAAAATGAATAAACAACTGAATTTTCAAGAAATTAGAACAGATGCTGCCAAACGGATTGCGAATATAAAACATAATCGGTTGCCGATTGCGTTATTGTGCGATAGGATGACAGATTTTCGGAATATTGGCTCAATGTTTCGCATTGCAGATGCGGCACGTTTGGAGAAAATTTATTTTTATCAATCTGAAGCGAATTTTGACCATAAAAAAATTACGAAAGTTGCTCGTTCTACGAATCAATACGTTGACTTTGAAATGATTAATACGCTTGAAATGATTGATAATTTGGCTGCTGAATATGAAATTATTGCGTTGGATAAAACTTCGGAAAGTATTGATTACAATACGTTTCAACAAAAATATACAGGCAAAAAGTTATTGCTAATTATCGGAGCAGAAAAATTTGGCGTAAGCGAAGAATTATTAAAAAAAGTAATAACGGCGATTCATTTACCAATGTTGGGCGTAAATACGTCGATGAATGTTGGTGTTGCGACAGGAATTGCCGTTTTTAAATTATTAGAATTAATAAAAAAATAAATTATTCCGATAAAAGAGCAAGCCGACTTTAATATTCATTTAAAACGATTCAATACCAATGGTTTTGCAGGGATTCAATCTTTTGCTTTTGGGCAAAATGAGTGGGAAATATTACTGATTAGCGGACGAAAAAACGGTTCGCATCAACGGCAGCCTTTTGCTTGTTTTGATGCCGCAAAAAATAATACTGATATTTTAGTCCTACTTTGGACACCTTGAAAGCAGGAAATCACGAGTTTACGATTAATTTAGAAAATCCAACACCAAGTATTTATTTTATGTCACTTTCCGTAAATGGAAAATTATATACAAAAAAGATTTTGGTTGAATATTTTGTTAATCGTGCATAGACTGTCAGTTAAAAAAGTAATAATTATTTTTTAGCGTTTGGCAAGTCATCAGAAACCGTATCGGTTTTAAAAACCGACACGGTTTAATCGTCGATTATTTTTGAGCAGTTGCACTAATTAGAATTCAACTGTTGCACCGCAACCAATTGATCATATCGACTACCGAACGGACGATAATATACCAATATATGATATTCATTTTCCGTTTCGTACCAATCCCCCTCAAGTTCTGTCAAATCAATGATTTTCGGTGCATCATCACGAACAAAAGCAAATTGATAATTATAAAAACCTTGTTTCAAAAATAACCTTACATGATACATTCTAATAGAATAATCATACTCCATTTTATAATCGGGATAAATTTGAAAATCACTCAAACCACCCCAAACATAGACGTTACCACCTTCCATTTCCAATGGTTTTTTTAAGTAAAAATGTACCCATGCGTAATCCGCTTCGGTTTCTGGTTCATCTTCGTAATCAATCCCGATCACATATTTTCCATTAATATCATTTTCAAATAAATACGGTACATTTGCCCGAGGTGCTTCCTTCACCATTTCTACCACATTGCCATCTATCTTATCCGAAATAATTCGTACCGTTTTATTCGTATTAATTCGCAAAGTTTGCAAATTCAAATGGCGAAATTCCTTACCACCTTTAAATAAAATTTTATTTTGATAATCATAAGATAATTCTTCATTCCGAACAAAAAGCGGTTTCAACCCAGTAATCGCATTATCCCAACGCCCGTTTTGAAGTAGCACAACTTTGATTTCAATTTGTGGATTACTCACTCGAATCCCCTGATGATTCACCGTAAAATCAATCTCCTGTGACGTTCGAGCTTGATTAAAATTAGTTGGTCGTTCCATTGATGAATTAATCACCATTTTATTATCAACAACCATGAAACGTCTTGAAAACACCAAGTTTTCCATATCACTATCTTCATAAACAACCAATAAATAATTTCCCGAAATCGTCCATTTCAAATCGTCATTCGGTAGCATAACTTCATAATGCACATAGTTTACCAATGTATTATACGAAAATTCATAATCACGGATTCTATCATTTGAAAAACCATCAATATAATCCATTTCCGTAAGGTTTGCAGTTGGTGTCCAATCTGCATTACAATGGATAATCGTATAATAATAATCCTTAACCTCCTCCGCCACGTCATCAAAAGAAAGCCGTAACGCATTTCCGCCACCTATACTAATTATCGGCTGACTAATAAGCATTCCGTCTTGATGAAAAAGTACACTTTTGATAGATTTTTTATACGTAAAATCTTCATAAATCAAGTTCGGGAGATAATCTGTAACATACTCGTCGTCTATTTTTTGTGCGTTTGATTGAAACGTAAATATTGATAAACAAAGTAGAATGAATATTTTTTGCATTATTTTATTTTAATGATTACACTAAGCACTTTATGAATTTGAGTTAGCGTCCAAATTTGATTCCTATTGTTAAAAAACAGTAGAACGTCTGGTCGAATTTTTAGTTTTTATGGTTCGGCTTACCGTTTATACCAACGATACAAACAGTCGATTATATGCTTGATAATAAAATATAAGCCTTCCTAACCCGAAAGTTACACAAAAATTACACATTTGAAAATTATAACGGTTTTTGGAATTCCACACTTTTCACTGGAAAGGAGTCGTGAAAAATCAAGATTTTTGGCTACAAGAAGCGATAAAAAATTGTCATTTGATTTTTATTCATAAAAAAAAAGGCAATACTTTATAATAAAGTATTGCCTTTTTGTATGAGAGAACGAAAATAGAGGATTAATTTCTACTTCCATTTAATTGTAAATAACGTTCTCTTAAACTCTTACGAGCAAAGAAAATACGACTTTTAATCGTTCCGAGTGGTGCGTCTAATCGCTCTGCAATCTCATCATATTTGAATCCATTATAAGACATTAAAAACGGCTCTTTTAAGTTTTCGGGTAAATCATCTACTAACTCAATGATTTCCTCAAATCTTAAACTTCTCTCCCCTCCATTTACCACTACTTGATCACCCGAATTGATATAATAATCATTATCAGTCGCATCAGTAATTACACCTCTACGTTTTTTCTTTCGATAATCATTAATAAAAATATTTCGCATAATCGTACTGCTCCATGCCTTGAAATTTGTTCCTTGTTTGAATTTATCTGCATTCTTTAAAACTTTGAATGCTGTATCTTGATATAAATCTTGTGCATCTGTAAAGTCGCCAGTCAGTTTATAGGCAAATGCGTGTAACATTGACTGAAATTGTACCAACTGTTTTTGAATCTGAATTTCCGCTGTCATAATTAAAGTGTTTTATGTGTTTAACAGAACTAGGTTTTGTTAATATTATTTTCACTATATGTTACAAATTTATAAAATAAAATCTAAATTGTCAATTTTATTTACATTTTTTATCATAATTTAGTGTTAAAATTATTAACTATTGATTATTATCGCTAAAAATGATACTTATATAGACGAAATCTATGGTTTGTAACGTGAAAATGATAATAATATTAACAAATAAAAACAAAAAAACGACTAATTGCGTTTCCAATACATAAATTGATAAAAATAAGATATTATTTTTTAAAAAATTATCGTAACTTTATCATTCTAAACTATAATTGTTAAAAATATTGACAAATGCACTTCGTAGGTCAAAACATTAAATTCTTTCGCAAACAGTTCAATTTAAGTCAATGCGACTTAGCGGATAGGGTCGGATTGAAGCGTGGCAACATCGCTTCTTACGAGAAAGATATCGCCGAGCCAAAGATTTGTAATTTAATAAAATTAGCTCAATTCTTTAAAATTGAGATTTCTGAAATCGTTTTACACGATTTCACAACAGGTACAGACGCCGTAGAAATACCAATCAATATTAGGACACCAGTCTTAGTTGACACGGAAATTCAACAAGTTATCGAACAGTCAAAGGAATTTGAAAATATGATAAACGGCATGAAATGTTATCATAAATTTCAAATGGAAAAAATTACACCTTCTCACGAAGTTAATTTATTGAGTACCGAAGTCAATCGGTTGTTATCGGTTGCCGATAGTTTAATGAAATCGCATAAAGATTTGATTCAAAAAATTTCTCCTAATGAAGATTGTCCAGATTAGTCAATCGTATCATTAGGAATAAAAAAGCAGACACTCTCGAGAGACGTCTGCTTTTTTTATATTTACCTTCTAAATTGAAGCTTGAAATTACTATTTAAAAACTCCAATCTTTTTTCCAAGTATCGATCACGTCAAGCGAAATTTTATACACTAAATCAGGTTTCGTATGATTACCATCTGCGGCTACACTAAATAAACCGACCTTCAAACGCCGTCTTGCACCGAGTTTAAATACTCGTTCTAAACCGACCATAACCTCTTGATGGCGGAAATTATTTTCTTTAATCCATAAAAAGCCACCGCCTGCAACCAGTCGTACACCAGTCTTTTTTAATAACGGAATATTATTAATAAATGCTCCATTAAAATGATGAACTGCATGAAATTCTACAAATAAATTCGTAGTCGATAAAGCGGTATCTAACGATTGAAACGAGTGCAATGGATTAGAATACCAAATCGGATCAGATTGTCGAAAGCGTCTAAGATCAACTTCTTGCAAGACTTTAGTATTCACAAAATCCCCAATGTTTACATTATAAATCAAGTGACCAAATTGCCCTAAAAGTAAATCTTGATTAATCCCTAATTCCAAGTAATCAAAATCAATATCACTACCAAATACATTTTGCCAACCTTTTGAATGACGCAATGTAAACGTCGGATAATTACTACCCAAAATAATCTTTCGATTCGGTTCCGTCATATATTTTTGACCAGGCGTAAACTCCAAACTAATATCTGAAATAAAAGCCTGATACGGATCAAATACAAGAATATCCTCACTTGGAAAAAGCTGCTCTAACGGATTTTCAATATAATCCTCAATAGATTTTCTATCATTATACGAAAAATTAGTACTTAAATACAAGCCATTCACGATTTCAATTCGGTGTCTTAACTCAATTTCATCATTCAAAATATAATTAGAAACCCGCAATTGATTGAAAAACGCATCAAAATTGTTGATGGACTGAAACTGCCGACCAATATTCAAACGAATATCCGCTAACCGATGCGGATTATATCTAAACCATCCGTTCACAAAACCTGTAAGGTCTTGATTTTGAAGACCATAACTAAGTCGCCCAGAAGTACTCATCATTTGACCATTCTCAAAACGTCTGGAGTAATAGGCAAAAGGCCCTGCCCGCCAACCGCCAACGACCGAAAAATCAACCAAAGACGGAAGCGATCCTAAATAAATCTCTGATTTTTTATCATTATTTCGCCAACCGACCCCTTCCCAAAAAATTTCTAACAGTGTAATTCTATTAAAATCCGCTGTAATGCTATCTTGATATTCTTTACTATTTACAAACGATTCAATGCTATCTCGCAGAAAAACAACTTTTTGCTGGTCAACGGTCAAAGCCTCTGGTCGCAATTGTTTCCAGTATAAAGTATCTCGCTCGTAGGCCTCTTTCGTGGTAACGACCACTTCATTTTTAAAGAATTTTTCAGGGAATTGATAATCTTTTTGAAAATTAGAAAACCGCAAAGTCGTATTGCCGCTAAACGTCTGAAAACGCCCAACTTTCGTTTCATAATTAAATTCCTGACGATAAATAATCCAAACGCTATCTTCAAATTCTCTATAATCTTGTTTCAATGAAAATTCATCAAAAAACTTCAAACCACTTTCCGTCAATTCAAAATCTACCCGATTAATATTCCACAAACCGTCATTAATATAAATATAACCGTTCACGGTCGAGTTACCCGATTTTCGAGGAGTAACCTTGATTTTGTGTACCAAAGCGGTGCCTTCCGCCTTTGTTTCAATCAATTTGAATTTGTAAGACAAAATAGAAGTATTGCTTAACGGCGAAATAATCGGAGCATCCGCAATACCCGTCAATTTAACCATATTTCGATAAAAGTTAAAATCAGTCTCTCCAAATTTTGGAATAAACAAGCCACTTTTATCACCGTAGGCCTTGTAAGCAGTCCGTTCTTCTTTATAATTTTTTGGATATTGGTAATTCAACGTCACCTGCATTTCAATCATATTTAGGCGATTCAGCAACGCCATATTTGCCTTTTGAGCTTCCGTCAAAACTGGATTCAATTCACCACCCATGATATTAATACCGTCTATTTGTCCATTATCCACAGGCACTGCTTCTACTTTTTTCTCCTTTCCTCGATTTTTTCTATCAATCTCCTCGACCGCTTTTACATAAATATCCGTCTTATAACTATCTACTGATTTGAGATATTTTTTCTTATTATCAATTGCGTTTTGAATAATCGCATACGCAGGGTCACGCTTAGATGCCCGAACGATAACTTCCTCTAAATCAAAGCTTGATGCTTTCAAAAATAAAGGTTTTTTCAACCCTTCGTCCGCAACAATAATCATCATATCCAAAGTTTCGTATCCTAAACTGGACACTACAATTTGATATTCGCCACCAGTTGTCAACGCCATATAATAATAGCCATTCTCGTCCGTCGTTGTTCCCGTTTGTAATTCTCTAATATAAATATTAGCATATGGAATAGGCTGATTATCCATATTATAGACATTCCCGCTGATACTTTGTCCGTGAGATTGAATTGAAAAACTTAATAAAAAGAAGAAAAAAAACAGGCAATTTTGTAGTTTTAATGCTTTCACAATAACAGATTTTTTTAGTGTCGTAATTAGTTGATTTAATTTTTAGTTGATTTGATGCCTTTTTATACACATCTTTCCTACAAAGGTTTAAACCAAATATTAAATCCCCTAAAATATTGGATGAAGGGTCAATATTTGATGATTATCCAACCGAATAACGAAGAGATTATGAAAAATGATAAAAAAAAGTAAGAAATAAAATTTGAAAAGACTAAATATTTCAACAAATAACACCCATTTTCTAAGCACACCAACTAAAGCCAAAATGCTACCGATACACACTATAAATATATACAATTTTGGTAATAATTAATGTGATTGAGTACTCTCAAAATATCGCATCTTTATTTATATAATATGTTTTTATGCCGAAACCATGCTCTTAACAAAAATAAAAGAGCAATGTAACTTTCATTTTTTTTAATTTTAAATAATTATATAATCAACTGATTATCAATTGTAAAATATTCTAAATCGGTTTTTAATAATTTCCAGAAATTAAGTAATTACCGTTATGAAATATCCCTAAATGTCAAAAATATATTTAATCCCAGTCGATTATTCAACAAAAAGTGCCTATTTATTCAACCAGCTTAATTTTTAGAAAAATATTTATGCTAAAATGAAATCTATCGATAAAATTCACGTAACCAAAATATCACCAAAAAAGTGATTTTAAATAAAATCGTCACTAAAAAAGATACAAAAAAGGCTTGTTTTATCTCCAAACTTTTCTAATTTTGTTCCACTTATTTGTAATGGTCGATTGCGTTTTTTCATAAACAATGAAACCATGTAGCAATGAAACCATGAAATTATGTGGACACAAACACAAATATTACAATTAGCACCTGACGCACCGACCGCAAACAAAGGACGGGCTTTAGCTTCAATCGGGAAATGGCAGACGTTGCGAACAGACGGCAACGCCCTTTGGGGCGAGTGCAAAGGCAGCGGAAAATTACCGTATTTCGTCCAGATTGATTTACTAAATCCAGCGTTCAAATGCTCCTGCCCTGCCCGAAAGTTTCCGTGCAAACATTCCATCGCCTTGGGTTTATTGTTTACGCAAGGAAGTGATGGTTTTATGATGGAAGAACCGCCCGAAGCCGTCAAAACTTGGATAGAAAGTCGTGCTAAACGCCTTGAAAAAAAAATAGAAAAAGTTGATGTCGAATTAGAAAAAGAAATCGCAGAAAAAATACAAGCCGCAGCCGAACAAAAAGCCAAAACGCTCGATTCTCGCATCCAAAATATTCAAGATGGTTTGCCCGAATTAGAAACCTGGCTCTTAGATACCGTCCGTGAAGGCATCGCTTCGATTGAAAAAGATGCGGTTAGAATTTGCGAAGATATTGCGGTCAGAATGTCCGATGCAAAAATGAAAGGTATCGCAACAAGAATCCGTGAAATTCCGCTGATGATAGGCAGTTCACCGAATTGGATTGATAAAGTAACGACTCGTTTAGGCGAGATTTATCTATTTATAAATGCCTTTCGCCAATACGAAAATCTACCCGAAAACTTACAAGAAGAACTCAAACAAACGGCAGGAATTAACATAAAAAAAGAAGAAGTTAGGACAGACGAGGGCGTTTTGGATAATTGGCTAATCTTAGGAAAATCCGAAGGACAAGACGAAGTGAATCCACGAATTTACTTTCGCAAAATATGGCTTTGGGCAGAAAAAAACAAACGCCCAGCGATGATTTTAGATTATAATTTCGGTTCCGCCAGTTTTCCAAATACCTACATTTTAGGCACACAATTCAAGGGCGAATTAGCCTTTTATCCCGGTACTTTTCAGCTCCGTGCCTTAGTCAAAACGCAAGGGCAAACGGGCGGATTAGTCGAATTTTTTCCAGGTTACGATGATTTTGAGGATTTCCTTTTGGCTTACGCCAATGCCGTTTCCGAAAATCCGTGGTTACGCAGTTTTCCATGCGTTTTGTCCAATGTTCGACCAATGATTGAAAACGATAAATTAATAGTTGCTGATAAAAATGCCAAAATGGTGAACATCGAATCCGACAAAGAGAATGTGATGGGCTGGAAATTAATTGCACTAAGCGGCGGAAATTCGATGGATATTTTTGGAGAATGGACGGGGGAAAGTTTAGTTCCGCTGAGTGCTTGTGTGGAAGGGAAATTTGTGAATTTGACCTAAAACCGTCATTCTGAACTTGTTTCAGAATCTCCTAAACGCAAGAGAAATCAGCTAAAATTCCATAAAACCGTCATTGCGGTGAATGCCGCAATCCATTCAAGGCAACGAAACAAAATTTGACTTAATAGAAAATTAAAAAACATAAAAAATGGGTTGGAAAGTATCAACAATAATTATAGAAAATAAAAATAATCTCAAGGATGATAATACAATTTTAGAAGCCTTAGGAAAGAGTAATTTTGAATTCAAAGAAGAATTGACTTTAGGCTACGATATCGTACAAAACGATGATTCCATTTGCATTGGCTATTATCAAGATAATATTATCCTTTTTGATGATTATCAAATTACAGCAAAATCGTTAGAAAGAGCAAATGAGTTAAAATTGATAAAAGAAGAAAAACGATTGGTCGATTTATTTCCAAATGCTGAAATTTTGACGGCTGCTTGTCATAGTGTAGTTAATTATCATGGTTATTCATTGATTAAAAAAGGCAAAAAAATAAGGTTAAAAACGATTTCATCAGAAGATGAACTAAGAGAATTTGGTAAAAGAATCGAAGAAGAAGTTGAGATATATAAAACATCATACGAAAAGAATGGAGCGAATTATTGGAAAGATGAAGATTATCCTAATGATGAAGATTACACGGAAGACCAACTGATGGAAGATTTTACATTCGGAGTTGCGAAACGAAGATTAGGTTTTCGATTAGATAATTCAGATGCAGATGAATTGATGGAAACGGTTGTTTTTAAAAAATATATAAGCCCTAATAGCAAGAATGGAAATGAAGAAGTTGAAGAATTGAAACCTAAAAACACTTGGCTAAATATTTGGCAAATTTTGAAGAAAACTATTTCTTAAATTAGAAACTGTAAAGCACTAAATATTGAGCAGTTGCCTTGAACAGATTACGGCATTCGCCGCAATGACGGAAGTGTTGGAATTTCTAAATTGTGGAAGGTTGAACATTGAACCGTTGCCTTCGGGGGATACTGAAACAAGTTCAGCATGACGGTCTTCGGCGAGTTTTTAGTACTCGAATAAATCAAAAATCATGTGGCAAAACATAGTTAAAACAGCATTATTAGGAACACAGCGAGGAAAATTAAGCGAAAGCGATAAAATGGCTTTAGCGGAATTTGGTGTAAAAACAGATGCTGAACCTGCAAAAATTGTGTTGCAAGCTGCGGCATTGATTGGTCAAATGCAGCGAGTTGGGCAGGAATTACAGCGGCGGAAAGGTGGTTTGCCGACGGCTTCGCCTGCGGAAACATTGGATTTTTGTAGCGAGAAAGCGGCTTATAATTTGGCGTTGTTGCTGTCGAGTGAGGAATTTGCACCTGCGTTGCCTGAATTTTTGCGGCATTTAGAAAATGCTCAAAAAATCGTTCCGCCAGAGGCGTTGCCGCAAGTTTTGAATAAGTGTGTGGTCGATGACGAGCTTTGGAAAGCAATTCAAAATGCGATTGGGGAACGTGGAAAATGGTTGGCGTTGCAGCATCCGCAATGGAAGAATTTGTTGGTTAAACCCGTATTTGAAAATTGGGAAACTGGGAAAAAATCCGAGCGTTTGGCGTTGTTGGTGTATTTGCGAAAGCATAAACCTGCAAAAGCAACGGCTTTAATTGCTTCGACTTGGGCAGAAGATGGCTTTCAAGATAGGCAGCATTTTTTAGATACGTTGCACGTCAATTTGTCGGAAAATGATGAGCCGTTTTTGGAAAGTTGCTTAGATGATAAGCGGAAGGAAATTCGAGAAATTGCAGCTTTTTTATTGTCCAAAATCGAAAATTCGGCTTTAATAAATCGCTTATTTGCGGAAGCATTGACGTTTTTAAATATTCCAACTCGAACGATTAAAAAGCTAAAAATAGAGGTTATAATTCCCGAATATTTTAAGGCGGAATGGAAACGGGACGGCATTCAAGAAAAATCGCATCAGTTTCAGGTTGGACAAAAAGCGAATTGGTTGGGGCAAATTATTCAAAAAATTCCGCCTTCAAAATGGGATAAATATTTCAAATTACCGCCTGACGAAACTTTAGATATTTTTCTTAGAAGTGAGTGGAGTGAATTGCTATTACAAGCTTTAATTAATGCGACTGGAACATTTCATTCCGAGTCTTCGGGATGGGCGGAAGCTATTTTGACTTTTTGGATGAATAAAAGAAATAAAAATCGCTTTCAAAATGTGAGTATTCAGCCCCTTTTTAAAGCTGTTTCAAAGTCGTTATTTAATAAAATGTGTTTATTGGAGCTAACTCCGAGCAATCGAGATGTCGCTAATGTCTCACAAACGAGTGGTTATATTGATGATTCGGAAGATGTGGCAACGTTATTAATGACGTATGGCGACCAATATTTTTGGGAAGATAGTTTGGCGAAAGCCTTTTATTTTAATTTGACAAATTGGTTATCGCAGGAAACCCGAAGTTGGCACGGTTGGCATTATCGGACGATTTTGAAGAAAATGGTTTTTAAATGTAATCCACATTTACACCAAGAATTAATACGAGAAATTCCAAATAATTCGCAAGTTTGGAGCAATTGGCAGAAGGATTTTGAGTCGTTTTTTACGATTTTACAATTTAGAAAAGAGATGATTGAATCTATTTGAACCGTAAAATTTTAGGCTCTTTGACAATTTCTGCACATAGCGGCTACTTTAGCTTCCGAAAAGTCTCAAAATCCTTGCGGCAGCTAAAGACAGCCGTTACGAAAATCTCAATTGCGGCAGCTAAAGACAGCCGTTACGAAAATCTCAATTTATTCGAATTTTGCAGAAATTGTCAAAGAGCCAAATTTTATTTAAGTTTTTTGATTTTGGCAAGCCAAAATATTATAAAACCTTTTATTTTTCTTCTATAACTTTTATGGTTCAAAATGAGCAGCAGCAAATGAAAATATTAAATAAAGAAATTCCGCTTGGAACATCGGTCACCTTGAAAATGGATATCGCTCGGTTATTTACACATTCGAAGGTGGAAGTTCCAATCATTATTGAACGGGGAAAAAAGGATGGACCTTGTTTGTTAATTACGGGTGGGATTCATGGTGACGAGATAAACGGTATCGAGATTGTTCGCCAAATTATTACTCAAGGTTTGAATAAGCCCGAATTTGGGACGGTAATTTGTATGCCGTTGGTAAACGTATTTGGATTTTTGAATCGAAGTCGGGAATTTCCTGATGGACGAGATTTGAATCGAGTATTTCCAGGGTCGGCGAAAGGCTCGTTGGCGAGTCGGTTTGCGTACCAGATTATTCAGCATATTGTTCCCGAAGTTGATTATTGCATTGATTATCACACGGGCGGAGCGGAAAGGTTTAATTATACGCAAATTAGGATTGAAGGGTCAAATGAAACGAGTTTAGAATTAGCAAAATCATTCGGCACACCGTATATCGTTTTTGCTAAAAATCGAGATAAATCGTTTCGGGACACGATGGTAAAAATGGGTAAAAAAGTGCTTTTGTTTGAAGGCGGAAAATCTTTAAATTTGAATAAAACGGTAACAAAATTCGGGATTCAAGGAGCAATAAATGTGATGCACAAATTAGGTTTACGGGATTTCTCGAATGAAATTACAATACCAGAAGAACCCATTATTATTCAAGGTTCGACTTGGATTCGGGCGAAAAATTCAGGTATGTATCGGGCAGAAGTTAGAGCGGGGCAAAAGGTGACAAAAGGTATGATTCTCGGTACGATTTCCGACCCTTTCGGTAGCTTCGAAACGTCTTGTAAATCTACCTTAGACGGTTATATATTGAATTCTAATCACGCTCCTTTGGTCAATCAAGGCGACGCACTTTTTCATATTGGTTATAAATAAATATTTAAACCACATGAATTACATTAGATTAAAAAATATTTTGGTTTTATCAAAAAAAAAAAAAGTAAACTATATGACTTTTATGGTTTAAAAAAATAAAGAAATGAACTTATTAAGACCGCACGCAGAAGACGATTACGCTGAAGAATTGGCGGAATTAAGAAAAGTAGATGATAAACACCGCCCCGAAAACTGGGAAATGTCACCGTGGGCAGTTGTCCAATATTTATTAGGTGGAAAGTTAGAAAACGGTTATGAAATCGAGCCAAAATATTTTGGAAATCGTCGATTAATGGAAGTTGCGGTGGCGACTTTGGCGACCGATAGAGCGTTATTATTAATCGGTATTCCAGGAACTGGAAAGACTTGGGTAGCCGAACATTTGGCGGCAGCCGTTTCCGGAAAATCAACGCTTTTGGTGCAAGGAACTGCTGGTATGAATGAGGACGCAATGCGTTACGGTTGGAACTATGCGAAATTATTGGCAGAAGGCCCTTCGCCCAGTGCGATGGTCGCAAGTCCGTTGATGAATGCAATGGAAACTGGAAAAATTGCAAGAATTGAGGAATTAACTCGGATTCCATCCGATGTTCAAGATACGCTAATTACGATTTTATCAGAAAAGATTTTACCCGTTCCAGAGTTGAATATGGAAGTTCAAGCAAGAAAAGGTTTTAACGTAATTGCAACGGCAAACGATAGAGATAAAGGTGTAAATGATTTGTCATCGGCTTTGAAACGTCGTTTTAATACCGTCGTTTTGCCGCTTCCCGCAACGATGGAAGAAGAGGTGAAAATCGTCAAAACAAGGGTTGATAAAATCGGTATCAGCTTGGCACTTCCTGCCGAACTCGCACCGATTCAAGAAATACAACGCTTAGTCACGATTTTCCGAGAACTCCGCAGCGGCAAAACCACAGACGGACGCACCAAATTAAAAATCCCAACCGCAACACTAAGTACAGCAGAAGCAATTTCTGTTATTAATAGCGGACAAGCTTTAGCCGCACATTTTGGCGATGGCACGCTTCGAGCAGCAGATTTGGCAGCAGGAATTACTGGTGCAATTGTGAAAGACCCGTCGCAAGATGGTGTCGCTTGGCAAGAATATTTGGAAACGGTGGTGAAGGAACGAAATGGTTGGAAGGATTTGTATCGGGCTTGTAAGGAAATGCTTTAAAAATGATGAATTATTAACTATAAACTATTTGACGCTCTAATGTAGAATTACCTACAACAAAAACCAAAAACTAAAAACTTTCCGTCATACTGAACTCGTTTCAGTATCTCCTGTAGGCAACGGAACAAAATTTGAAAAAGCTACTACTTTTTAATTTTGTTCTTTTTAAATATCGAGTTCTTACGGTCAGGAGATGCTGAAACGAGTTCAGCATGACGGGCTTTTTTAGGTTTTTGATTTTGTTAGTTAGTTACATATTTTTTCATCATCAAAACAAAAACGCATGTTCATCACTTCAGACCTAAAACTCAAACAAGGTTGGGTTTACATTTTATCCAATAAACATCGAAACGTTTTATACATCGGTGTTACGAATGATCTGATAAAACGAGTTGATGAACATAGGAATGGGAAGGATAGGAAGTCGTTTACATTTCGTTATAATTGTTTTGACTTGATTTATTATGAGCATTTTGGAAGGATTGATGAAGCGATTGTGAGGGAGAAGCAATTGAAAAATTGGCGTAAAGACTGGAAATTAAATTTAGTAAAAGCTAAAAATCCTGATTTAATGGATTTGTATGATGGATTTTTAAATGGTGAATATCTTTGGGAATGATACTTTATTTTACCATCTAAAAAGCCAACATTCTCCGTCATGCTGAACTTATGCAATTTATTCCGATTTTTATCTCCTGTGGGCAACGGAACAAAGTATGAAAATGAACAAAATCAAAAAAACTAATAAAAGTCCGTCATACTGAATTTATTTCAGTATCTCCTAAGGGCAACGGAACAAAATCTGGAGGAGTTACTATTTTTGATTTTGTTCTTTTTGAATATTGAGTCCTGACGTTTATGAGATACTGAAATAAATTCAGCATGACGGAAAAGATTGAGGTTTTTGATTTTGTTCTTTTTGAATATTGAATCCTTACGCTCAGGAGATACTGAAACAAGTTCAGCATGACGGGAAGGGTTGATGTTTTGATTTTGTTCTTTTTGAATATTGAATCCTTACGCTCAGGAGATACTGAAACAAGTTCAGCATGACGGGAAGGGTTGATGTTTTGATTTTGTTCTTTTTGAATATCGAATCCTTACGCTCAGGAGATACTCCCGAAATCTCGGGATCGGTATGACGGACTTTATTAAGGTTTTGACTACGGATTTTATCGAAAATTGAAATTAACCAATCAACAATTAACGAATAACCAATAACTAACACATGCACCAAATATTCGGCATACGACATCACGGGCCAGGTTCGGCAAAAAGCCTGAAAAAAGCGTTGGAAATTTATAAGCCTGATGTGCTTTTGGTGGAAGGGCCGCCAGATGCGGAGAAAGCGATTAAGCATATTATTGATGGAGATTTGAAGCCGCCTGTTGCGATTTTGACGTATAATCCTAAGGATTTGCGGCAAGCGGCTTATTTTCCGTTTGCGGAATTTTCGCCAGAATGGGTGGCGATGAATTGGGCGGCGAAAAATAATATTCCGATTCAATTTATGGATTTGCCGCAGGAATTTCATTTTTCGTTGGATGCAGAAAATGAGGCAACTGGCGATAAGCAATTGGTTTTAGATTTTATTGATAAAACATTGGCCACCGAGGTTTCGGGGCAAGCGGAAGGCGAAAAGTCAGAGGACGATTTATTATTGGAGCGTGACCCTTTGGGCTTTTTGGGAAAGTTGGCTGGTTATGAGGATAGTGAGCGATGGTGGGAGGTGACGTTTGAACAAAACGAAAATACGGAGGAAATTTTTCCTGCGATTTTGGAAATGATGACGGTACTTCGGGCAGAAATTAAAACGCCTCAAAAGCCTCGAGAGCAGATGCGAGAGGCGTATATGCGGAAGGTTTTGCGGAAAGCAGATAAGGATTTTGATAAGGTAGCGGTGGTTTGTGGGGCGTTTCATGCACCTGTTTTACACGATTACAAATCGTTTAAAACGGCTGCGGATACGGCAATTTTGAAAGGTATAAAACGTATCAAAACAGAAACGACTTGGATTCCGTGGACTTACGAACGGTTGTCGTATTCGAGCGGTTACGGTGCTGGCGTTTTGTCGCCTGCTTGGTACAAAATGTTGTTTTCTAATCGGAAAGATGTGGTGGTTCGTTGGATGGCGAAAGTGGCGAAATTATTACGGAAAGAGGATTTAGATGCGTCTTCAGCTCATATTATTGAAGCGGTTCGGTTGGCAGAAACGTTGGCAGTTTTGCGAGGTTTGCCGATTTCGGGGATAGCGGAAATGGATGAAGCGGCAAAAACGATTTTTTGTGGCGGTTATGACGAACCGATGCAATTGATTCGCGAGAAGTTAATTATTGGCGATGCGATGGGCAAGGTTTCGGATAAAGTGCCGGTTGTGCCGTTGCAAAAAGATTTGGAAAAACTGATTAAAACGGCTCGGTTAAGTAAGGAATATCAATCCGTTGAAGCAGTGACGAAGGAATTGGATTTGCGAAAAGATACGCATACGATTGCGAGTTTGTTGCTACATCGGTTGAATGTTTTGAATATTGATTGGGGCAAACCAAAATCTATTCGAGGTCAAAAACAAGGTTCGTTTCACGAACATTGGCAACTAAAATGGAAAGTTCGGTTTCCGTTGGCGATTATCGAAGCTGGCATGTGGGGCAATACGGTGGAAACAGCGGCGACGAATTTTATTAAAAAAACTGCTTTTGAAGCGGACGAATTGTCGAAATTATCAGCTTTATTGGATGCGGCAATTGATGCGGATTTGCAGGGTGCTTTGCCGTATTTGGTGCAGCTGGTGCAGGATAAATCTGCGGTGACAAAGGACGTTTTGGACTTAATGCGAACATTGCCGATCTTGGTAAAAAAACTCCGTTACGGAACGGTTCGGAAAACGGATTTATCGAGTATTGAATTGGTGGTAAACCAAATTTTACCCCGTATTTTTATCGGTTTACCAACGGCTTGTCAAGGTGTGGACGATGATGCAGCAGCCGAAATTTTTGAATTGTTGCAATCAACTAATCGGAATGTTTCGCTTTTGGATAACGAATTTTATTTGGATAATTGGCACAAAACTTTGTTGCAAATATCTGAAAATCAAGCAATAAATGGTATTTTGGCTGGTGGTTCGGTTCGGATTTTGTCGGATAGAAATGTGATTTCGATTGAAAAAACAGCGGATAAAATGGCGTTTGCGTTGTCGCTCAGTCGAGACATTGCGGAAGCGGCACAATGGTTAGAAGGTTTCCTACACGGCAGCGGTTTGTTGCTGATTTATCAACATTCGCTTTGGAATATTTTGGATGGTTGGGTCGAAAATTTGCCGATGGAAAAGTTCAATGATATTTTGCCATTGTTGCGGCGAACATTCTCGGCTTTTGAAGTTCCAGAACGGCAAAAAATGATGGATTTGGCGAAAAAAGGGCAGGTTATTGAAACGGATAAAAAAGTGGAAATGATTTTGAATAAAGAACGGGTTGGGGTTGTTTTGCCGAAGTTGAGGGCGTTTTTTGTGGATTAGAAATGGAACACGGATTTGACGGATTTTTAACGGATTTGACGGATTTTTTTTGATGTGAAATTTCCCGTATATTTAGTCTGAAAATTTAATACTCATGGATATAAGACAGGTGATTGAACCGAATTTGGAAACTGTTTTATTTGGCTCTCGTGCACAATTATTTGGGAATTATATGGAAAATAATGTTGGTTTTGCCGAAGTTGAGGGCGTTTTTTGTGGATTGAAATGGAACACGGATTTGACGGATTTTTAACGGATTTGACGGATTTTTTTTGATGTGAAATTTCCCGTATATTTAGGCTGAAAATTTGATACTCATGGATATAAGACAAGCGATTAAAGAAAAAATACAGGTACTTGAACCGAATGCGGAAGTTATTTTATTTGGCTCTCGTGCAAGAGGTGACGCAAAAATAGATTCTGATTGGGATATTTTAATTTTGGTTTCGGGTGAAGTGAATTTGAAAAGAGAACAATTATTTAGACATCAATTATTTGAGTTAGAATTAATATTCGGACAGGCGATTTCTACTTTTGTTTATTCAAAAGATAATTGGAATAAGCAACACTTTATTACGCCGCTTTATCAAAACATTAAAAAGGAAGGGATTGTAATATGAAAACCAGCGAAAGAGAAAATTATATAAAATATCGTTTGGGAAAAGCGACGGAAACGCTTGACGATGCGGCTTTACTTATTGATAATCAAAAATGGAATTCCGCAATTAACCGATTATATTACGCTGCTTATTATGCAATAAGTGCTTTATTAACTCGTGATGAACTCAATACGAAAACTCATAATGGCGTAAAAACTCAGTTCTTTTTGAATTATGTAAAAACAGGGATTTTCTCTTTAGAAATGGGAAAGTTATATGCTGATTTATTCGATTGGCGACAAAAAGGCGATTATAGCGATTTCTTTGATTTTACAGCAGCCGATGTTATACCTCAATTTGAACCAACTAAAAGTTTGATTGATGCAATTATTTGGGAATTAGATGGGAAATAATGTTGGTTTTGCCGAAGTTGAGGGCGTTTTTTGTGGATTGAAATGGAACACGGATTTGACGGATTTTTAACGGATTTGACGGATTTTTTTTGATGTGAAATTTTCCGTATATTTAGGCTAGAAATTTGATACTCATGGGTATAAGACAGGTGATTGAACCGAATTTGGAAGCTGTTTTATTTGGCTCTCGTGCACAATTATTTGGGAATTAGATGGGAAATAATGTTGGTTTTGCCGAAGTTGAGGGCGTTTTTTGTGGATTGAAATGGAACACGGATTTGACGGATTTTTAACGGATTTGACGGATTTTTTACCTTATTGATGAAATGGCTTGAAGTTTTGTTCTAATTTATATTATTCTTTTTTACTAAAATATTTGGCTCTTTGACAATTTCTGCAAAATTCGAATAAATTGAGATTTCCGTAACGGCTGTCTTTAGCTGCCGCAAGGATTTTGAGACTTTTCGGAAGCTAAAGTAGCCGCTACGTGCAGAAATTGTCAAAAAGCCAAATATTTAACACGAGGTACACAATTTGAATGTACGTATTCTATTTAGAGATAGTTCTATTGACATGAAAACTGATAATTTCAAACAAGTGACTATTCAATTATAAATTGCTCCTTACCTGCTGCACTATCGCAAACCTATTTCATCAGTCTATGCTTCTCCCCCGAAATCACCACAATTTCCGATAAAAATATTTCAGCTTTATAATCACTTTTTTGAACGGTGGTAAAGTTAAACGGTAAGTTTTTTCATAAAAAAGTTAGTTTACCTATAATCTACCTTATTTTTGCCGTTTAATGGTAAGTATCACTGCGAGCATAATTTGTGAATTATCACCTTTAAATCAATACAATTTCAACTATGTGGATCGTACAAAAAATTCATAAAATATTGCTGATTATTTTATTCAGTTTTAGCCTTGCCTACCCTACTTTCGGTCAAGAAATTGTGCATGGATGGCAGGTTTTTAATACAAGTAATTCCTCTATTCCTGACAATCATATTTGCGATGTAAAATTTGATAATGATAATATTATGTGGGTCGCAACTTGGTCGGGCGGCTTAGCGAAGTTCGATGAATTGAGCTGGACGGTTTATAATCCTGCGATTTGTGAAATTCCGAGTTATTCGATTAATCAGATTGATATTGATAAAAATAATCGAGTTTGGTTGGCAACGAATAATGGCGGTGTCGCTTCTTTCAATGGTGCGACTTGGGAAACCTTCGAAATACCAGGTAATACAGCGACTTGTATTGCGGTGAGCAAAAAAGGAGATAAGTTAATCGGTACACCCAAACACGGTTTATTTATGTTGGATTATACCGGTAATTTAATTAAACTTTGGGGTCTGGAGGAACGTATGGATAATATGATTTATCATGTTTCTTTCGATGATAATGGTGACGCTTTGGTAAGTACAATGCAGGGTTTGTTTCAGTTCAAAAAGACGATTCAAAATAGCTTTTCGACTACTTTTGAAGTGATTCGTGAAGAACATACGATTCAAAGTATGATGGATAAAGAAAAACGAATTATCGCAGTGGATTACGAAACGGGAAATATTTTCATTAGAGATGGTAATAGATGGTCGCAGGAAAAAAATCCGAGTGATAATATCATGGTTTCGCTTAATGGAGATGGTTATGAGTATTCGGCAAGTACGATGGTTTTATATAAAAGTGGTCGAGTGGTGATTGGAACAAGATATTTTGGTGGTTTGATTTTGCAGCCGTACAAGGGAAAAGGTTGGAGTCCGATTTTGCCGCCTTATGCGGGTTATGATTTGCAGGGTGGCATAAAATGTTTAGCGGAAGGCGAAAATGAAAGTGTGTGGGTCGGTACGTATCAGCGAGGTTTGATGATTCCGATAGAACCCGAACCCGATACGACGGGAACGATTCAAGGACCGCCTTCGAGCGAGGCAGAATTGGAAAAAGCAAGAAGATTATTGCAGCGTCGGCGGGTAATTATAAAGGATACGGTGCATATTGAAGGTGGCGAGGTTGACTTGTTGATTTGGGATGCTCAAAAACCTGATGGCGATGTAATTACGCTGATTTTTAATGGTAAAATTTTATTGGATAAGTACGAAGTGACGAAAGAACCTGCAAGGCTGCGGCTGACGATTGAGGAAAATAAACCAAATAAATTAGTCATGTATGCTCATAATACTGGCGATGTTCCGCCCAATACCGCCATGCTTTCGATTATTCACACGAACGAGGAAAAAGAGGTTGAATTGACTTCTGATTTGGTGAATGCTGGTGCGTTGATTATTATTACAGATGTGATGAAGGCGGTAAAAAAACGAGGTAAAAAGGAAAACGAGGAAACTGAAGTAGAAGAGCAAAAATGATTTTGAGTTTTTAATATTTATGGTAATAATTTGATAATCAGTATTTTAAATTAAAAAAAAAACTCATACCCTCACTTGAAAGGAAGGCATGAGTTTTTTTAGTTAATCGCTTGATTCACTCGTTTCTTGTGGTTCTGGAATCAAATGTTCCAAACCTGCACGGAGTTGTTCTTTGTATTTTGGCAATATTTTTTTGAAACGCTCGACCGTTCCCCAAAGTGTTTGGTAGGAAATACCGCCCGAAGCGTTTTTGTGTCCACCACCTTTGAAATATTTTGAGGCAATTTCTTGAGCGGAAAAATCACCTGTTGAACGCAACGATAATTTGACGATGTTGGGTTGTTCGGTAATTAAAACCGCAAAACGAACGTGTTTCATTTTCAAAACAAAATTCACAATCCCTTCTGTATCACCACGTTGTATGTCAAATTTTTTGTAATCGTGTTGGCTCAAAACGATGATTCCTGTACAATATTCATCAAAAACTTTCATCACTCGATTGCTCAAACAATAACTCAATAAACGCAATTGTTTTTCAGTCATTGAATTAAACAATCGGTCTTGAATCCCGTAATCATCAACGCCTAATTCGACCAAATCCGCTGCAATTCTGTATAATTTTGCCGAAGTTGAATATTTGAAAGAACCAGTATCTGTCAAAATTCCGACGAATAAATCCGTTGCAATTCGAGCATCTAAATTTTCCGCATCGCCCAATAAGTGAATAAAATCATAGATTAATTCACAAGTTGAACTTGCCGTAATATCCGAAAGCGTAAATTCCGCAAAATTCTCTGGATTCAAATGATGGTCAATCAAAACCTTTGGTGTTTCCGTCAAGGTTTCGACAATTTTCCCCAAATCATCAATTCTACTCAAACCATTGAAATCCAAACAAAAAATCATTTCGGCAGCTCTGACAATTGCTTCCGCATTTTCTTTGTCATTATCAAAAATGATAATTTCCTTAGAACCTTCCATCCATTCCACAAAATCTGGAAATTCAGATGGAAAAAGTACCGTTGTTTGGTGCCCAATTTTATCCAAATACTTTTGTAATCCGAGACTCGAACCGATTGCGTCACCGTCGGGGTTTCGGTGAGAAAGAATCGCTATTTTTTTCGGTTGAGCTAATAAATCTTTTAAATCTTGAATATTATCCATTAATTATTAATTATTTATATTTCGTTGTCTTGCTAATTTAGAAAATAAGTAACACTAAATTAAACCTTAATGTTACTTTATTCATTATTGAATGCGTTAAATATATAACTTTTTTACATAAAATTAAAGTAGAAAACGCAATGAAAACGCAACAGATATTTTTTGTATTAAATATGAATAGTTACATTTGCAGCAAATTTCGGAAACGATAAAAAATCGTATCTAAAAACGCAAATTTAAGACACTTAACATTAACAGTTTGCTAAAACAAAAAATTTATTTTTAATTGGCAAATTAAATTAACATCGAAAATGGCTGATAACAGAACTTTCACAATGATTAAGCCTGATGCAATGGCAGCAGGTCACGCAGGAGCGATTTTAGCAAAAATTAATGAGGCAGGTTTCCGCATCGTAGCGATGAAATTGAAAAAAATGTCAGCAGAAGAAGCTGGTAATTTTTACGCTGTTCATAAAGAACGCCCTTTTTATGGTGAATTAGTAGATTTCATGTCTTCTGGGCCAATCGTAGCAGCGATTTTAGAGAAAGATAATGCCGTATTGGACTTCCGTACTTTAATCGGTGCAACGAATCCAGCAGATGCAGCAGAAGGAACAATCCGTAAAATGTTTGCAAAAAGCATCGGTGAGAACGCTGTTCATGGTTCTGATTCTGATGAAAATGCAGCTATCGAAGGTGCATTTCACTTTGCAGCAACGGAAATGGTTGGATAATTTTTTAATTATTAATTATTAATTAATACCAACTATTGATTTTCAAAAAAAGCAATCGAACCTTTTCGGTTGCTTTTTTTGATTCATTTAAAGTGAAAATTTTAGAAAATTTATAATTCGAGAAAATAACGTCCTATCTTTTTATTGATTAGGAATTATTCCTAATTCCTAATTTCTAACGCCTAATTATAGCAGTATTTGTAAACAATTAAAAAGGAAAAAGTAATGGTTTCGTCATATCCAAAGGATAAAATTAAAGTTTTATTATTAGAAGGAATTCACCAAAACGCTATCAAAACGTTTCAAGATGCTGGTTATACCAATATTGAATTGTTGAGCGGTGCTTTGCCAGAATCTGAATTAATTGAAAAAATTAAGGACGTTAGTATTGTTGGAATTCGTTCCAAAACGCAATTAAATGAAAGGGTTTTGACGGCTGCGAAAAAACTTTGGGGCGTTTCCTGTTTCTGTATCGGTACGAATCAAGTCGATTTGAAAACGGCTGCAAAACAAGGGAAAGTTGTTTTTAATTCACCTTACAGCAATACTCGTTCGGTGGCTGAATTGGTGATTGCAGATGTTATCTTTTTGATGCGTGGTATTCCTCAAAAAAATGCGGCAGCACATCAAAAAATTTGGTTAAAAAGTGCGAGCAACAGTAATGAAGTTCGTGGTAAAACGTTGGGAATAATCGGTTACGGACATATCGGAACGCAGGTTTCTGTATTAGCAGAATCTATTGGTATGAAGGTGATTTACCACGATATTATTCCAAAATTACCGATGGGAAATGCTCAATCGGTTGATTCTTTGGAGCAATTAATGAATCAATCTGATGTGGTTTCCTTACACGTTCCTGCTACGCCTGAAACGAAATATATGATTGGCGAAAAGGAATTGGCGATGATGCAGAAAGGAAAATATTTAATTAATTTAAGTCGTGGCAATATCGTTGATATTGACGCCTTGAAAAGTGCTTTGGAAAGTAAACATGTGTTAGGTGCTGCGGTTGACGTTTTTCCTGCTGAACCAAAAACGAATAATGATGCTTTTTATTCGCCGCTACAGGGTTTGACGAATGTAATTTTAACGCCGCATATTGGCGGTTCGACCTTGGAAGCACAAGAAAATATTGGTACAGATGCGGCTTTGAAATTGGTCAATTATTTAGATAATGGCTCAACAGTTGGCTCACATTCTGTTCCGGATATTCATTTGCCAAAACAAGAAGGTACGCACCGAATTTTACACATTCACGAAAATGTGCCAGGTGTAATGACGGCGATTAATAACATTATGTCCAGAGAAGGTATCAATATTGTCGGACAATATTTGAAGACAAATGAAGATGTCGGTTATGTGGTTCTGGATGTTCGAGGTAATGTGAGTACAGAGATTATCAGCGAATTAAAATCGTTGCCACAGACGATTAAATCCCGAGTTTTGTATTAACGAGTTATGAGTTACAGGTTGCGGGTTTTATCGTTTTGATGTGAATTATTAGTATGAAAAAATTATTTTTTGTTTTTTAAATTAATAAAATATAAAAATGCCTTTGCAAGATGTGAAAAGTCTTACAAAGGCGTTTTTTTTAATAAAAAAATCATCAAATGATTACGGTAAATACTGGCGATTCTTCTAAAGTTATAAAAATTATACCTTAGAAATCTACAAAAACCTGTATTTTATGCGTCACCTGCAGCCTGTCCCGATTTTCTCGAGATTCCTGTCACATTTAATAGCTAACCTACTTTACTCCAAATCCTTGAATTTATCAATATCCCGTCTATCACGTTTCGTTGGTCGCCCATCACCTTTACCTCTTTGCTCAAAACTTTTAGAACGATTCAAGAACCAATCTTTATATTTTTGCATTTCGTCTTCAGGCGTAAGATTTTCGTAACACGGTTCTGCAATCTTCGCTCCTACCCTTTTATCAATCAAATCCACGACTTTATAAGTATAATTAAAACCGTTCTTTTTTACTTGTAGCGTTTCGCCACGAGTAATTGAATAAGAAGGTTTTCCATTATTTCCATTGATTTTTATCTTGCCTGTTTTACACGCATCAGTCGCCAATGTTCGGGATTTAAAAATCCGAACACTCCAAAGCCATTTATCTAATCTTACTTTTTCCATATTAATAATTTTCGTTTTAACACAGATTTCCACGGATTTCACGGATTTCTAAAACTTTAACTCTAACTTTGAAACTACGGATATTGTTCCGAAAAACAAAAATAGCGAAACAATGCAAGTACTACGAACGCCAGATAAATATTTTGAAAATTTAGCCGATTTTCCTTATGAACCGAATTACATCGAAATCAATGATTTGCGGATGCACTATCTTGACGAAGGCGAAGGTGAGGTAGTTTTGTGTCTGCATGGCGAACCATCGTGGTCGTATTTGTATCGAAAGTTCATTCCAATTTTGTCGCCTAATTATCGAGTAATTGCACCTGACTTGATTGGTTTTGGACGGTCAGATAAATTGACAAAAACAAAGCATTATTCGTTTCAATTGCATTTTGACCAAGTTTGTGATTTTATTAAAAAAATAGATTTGACGGGCATAACTTTAGTCGTTCAAGATTGGGGCGGTTTGTTGGGTTTGAGTGCGTTGGGCAAAATGCCAGAGCGATTTGCGAGAGTCGTAATAATGAATACTTTTTTGCCGACAGGCGATAGAAAAATGCCGAAAGCTTTTACAGCGTGGAAAACTTTTGCAAAACGAATGCCCGGTTTTCCAGTCGGAACAGTGATGAAAATGGGTACTTTTCAAAAACTAACTGCCGAGGCAAAAAAGGCGTATCAAGCTCCTTTTCATAATACCGAATCCAAAGCAGGTGCAAAAATTTTCCCAGAACTTGTCCCCATAAAATCAACCGATGAAGGCGTTTTAGAAATGCAAAATGCCCGTGAAGTATTAGGAAAATGGCAAAAACCAGCTTTGGTAATGTTCTCAGATAAAGACGCAATTATGAGCGGTGGCGACAAATTTTTTCGAAAGTTAATCCCTTCCGCCAAAGACCAACCCGAAATTACCATCAAAGATGCAGGACATTTTTTGCAAGAAGATAAAGGCGAAGAAGTCGCAACAGAAATTAAAAAATTTATCGAACGAACACCGTTTTTTTGAAAAATGAGAGACGAAAAAAACGAAGGGCGGACGCTTCGCTTTTTTCCGTCTCTCGTCAAGCAAAGCGTCCGTTTTCGTTTTAAGGCGCAGAATTAGGAATTGCAGCGTGTACCGCTTCAATTTCCTTCAATGCTTCTCTTGGTAAGTCAATATTAATACTATCGATATTTTCTTTTAATTGCGACATTTTGGTTGCACCGATGATATTTGCCGTCAAAAATGGTCGAGTATTGACATACGCCAAAGCCAAATGCGTAACGGAAATACCGTATTTTTTAGCAATTGCCATATATTGACTCGTTGCGTCCATTGATTGCGGACTGCTATATCGAGCGTAATTTGGATAAATGGTAACTCGACCGTCTGCTGGTGGAATTTCAACGTGGTATTTTCCCGTCAAAACGCCAAAACCCAAAGGCGAATACGCCAAAAGTCCAACTTTTTCACGCATTGCAACTTCCGATAAACCAATTTCGAAAGTCCGATTTAATAAACTGTACGGATTCTGAATACTCATCGGACGAGGTAAATTATGCATTTCTGCTAAGTGCAAAAATCGCATTGCTCCCCACGAAGTTTCGTTTGAAATCCCAAAGTGACGGATTTTACCTGCTTTAATTAAACCATCTAAAGTTTGTAAAACATCCAAGAAATTATCTTCCCATTTGCTTTCCATTCCTGCTGGATAATTTCTAATACCGAACAAATTAACAGGGCGTTCTGGCCAATGTAATTGGTATAAATCGACATAATCCGCTTGTAACCGTTTCAAACTCCCGTCGATTGCGGCATGAATCGAGGCTTTATCAAATTGTAACGGTTCCCGAATATATTTTGCCATCGTTGGCGAAGGGCCAGTGACTTTTGTCGCCAAAATAATCTTATCCCTATCCGAACGTTTTTTGAGCCACGTTCCAATGATTTCCTCTGTTTTTCCCTGTGTTTCTTTTGAAGCCGGAACCGCATACATTTCAGCCGTATCTATGAAATTTATACCATTATCTAAAGCGTAATCTAATTGTTCGTGACCCTCTTTTTCGGTATTTTGATTCCCGAAAGTCATCGTTCCTAAACAAATTTTACTAACCTTAATGTCCGTTGTTCCAAGTGTTGAATATTGCATCTTTTTTAATGATTCGTGATTGGTAATTCGTAATTGATTTGCTCAATTAGTTACCAATACTTTATTTTTAAATGATTTGAATTTTAATTTCAAAAATATTAAGCCTGTAAATATAGGAAGTTATTGAAAAAAGAGCGATTTTATCAAAAAATAAAAAGCCGAACATTCTACCAAAATCTGGTAAAACATTCGGCTTCAATACTTAATATTCAATACTTAGTTTCCACCAGTTTCCTTCTGTGTCGTTTCTCCTAATTTAACAACAGTTTTCATCGTCGTTGACCCTTCATCATTTTTAGCTGTAATTATAATTGTATTATTTCCTGTAACCAAATTTACCTTAAAGGTCACACTTCCATTTTTTACATTATAATCATATCCTTTAATGACTTTACCGTTCAATTTAATGACAATATCTTCTTTTTTAGTAATACCTGTAGTTTTTACTTTTACGATATATACTTTCGTAGTAGCCTCGGTATTCGTTTTAGAAGGCGTTAAAAACACAATTATTGGTTTTGCTCCCACAGGTTTTACTTCTTTATTCCCCTCTGGTTTTGTAGCATTTATGACTTTACGGTTATAATTAATGTTTTGTGTTGCGACTCCCCCCGTATTTGTTGCTTTCACAATAAGCACATTTGTCCCATTTCTTAACGATAAAGAAGCCGTTACCAAACCATTATTTGTATTAAAATTAAAAGTCTCCAAAGCTTTACCATTCAAGGTAATTTGTATTTGATTTTTAGCCGTTACATTTCCAACAATAACACTCAAAGGCTTTGTCGCCTTAGTCGTCGTCACATTTGTTGACGTCGGAACCTTCAACGTGATAGTTGGTTTTGAAACAGGCGGATTGTAATTCATCACCGTCGTTTTTGTATCCTGACCATCAGCGTTTGTTGCTGTAATTATAATCGTTGCACCACTTTGAGGAATATCCATTTGGTACGCCAAAATATTATTGGAAAATCCAAACCCTGGTACTCGATTACCATTCACCGTCATCGTAATATTATTTCGACCATCCACATATTGCACTTTCGCTTTCAAATCAATGAATAATTTTGCTGTCGTTGAAGGCGATTTTGCTGGACTTATCATCGTAATTACTGGCGGCTGTTTTGGTTTATTATAACTTAAAACAACCGATTTCGTATCGCTTCCGTCTGCATTACTAACGGTAATTTCCACCGTTGTTTTTCCGTTTACCAATGTCGCAGGAATACTTACGTTGTTTGCTGC
>Ga0222647_1000055_pt1 | contig 59852 bp, 56 predicted proteins | sample AntAcemetagen333_FD_179864 | JGI IMG/M metagenome (GOLD analysis project Ga0222647, IMG submission 179864) | Saline water microbial communities from Ace Lake, Antarctica - #333 | ecosystem: Environmental > Aquatic > Non-marine Saline and Alkaline > Saline | place: Antarctica: Ace Lake...
TGAACCTCCTTAAAAACGAAAAAACCAATAAACTTGGTGTAAAAAGTAAGAGGCTCAAAGCTGGATGGGATAACCACTATCTCATCAAAGCACTAAACCTTTTGAAAGTTTAATGCGTTTGCCCTGGCTGGTAATCAAAGTAGACTCTGCAAATATTATTATCCTTTATATTTTGAATTTTAATTTCATCAAAGAGATATTCCTCAACTATTTTAGTAGTCTGTCCTGTAGAATTAATGCGTAGTAATTCAATATAATTAGCTAAATACACCTGAGACCTCTCGACATCAAGGAAATAGGATTGAACATCATTTATTTCTAGAGTTGGTATTTGTTTTTTTGATTGAGCATTTATAAAAAATAATTTGCCGCAAGAGATAATAGCAAATATGCTTCTAGTTATATTTATAGTGGAGGTTAAATAAGTGTTAGAGTCTCCTCGTTCAAAAGAACCAACCCATTCGTCGAATTCATTGTCGGTAAATTTAACTCACCTACATTCATCATCTGCCTCTCCAAAATGAATCTCCTCATAATGTCCTTATTCGGGTCTATATATTAATTCAGCAGTCAAAGCTTCTAAGAATTAATCCACCACTAACCTACTCTTATACATCCCCACTACATTACTCAGGCCATAGTAAAGAGCGTCAGAAATAAGTGCGTGACCTATGGATACTTCCAGCGTTTCTGGTATCTCTGTCACGAAGTAGTTTAGATTTTCTAAACTAAGATCATGACCTGCATTAATGCCAAGTCCTAGTGCTGTAGCTCTTTTTGCTGTTTCTTTATAGGGTGCTATGGCTGTTTTTTTATCTGTAGGATAGTGATATGCATACGCTTCTGTATAAAGCTCTATTCTATCTGCTCCACAAGCTAAGGCTGCATCCACCTGTTCTACTATAGGGTCTAAAAATATCGATACACGTATTCCTGCATTCTTAAACCCGGTAATAATGGGAGTGAGGTAGTCTTTTTGTTTTATGCAGTCCCAGCCCGCATTACTGGTTATCACATCTGGTCCGTCTGGTACGAGCGTGACTTGTGTTGGTTTTATCTCTAGTACCATCTGTATGAAGTCCTCACTCGGATAGCCTTCTACATTATACTCTGTTTTCACTACATCTGCTAGTCCATACGCATCTGCCCTGGTAATGTGTCGCTCATCTGGTCTAGGATGCACCGTTATACCTTCCGCCCCGAAGTTTTCTAAGTCTTTAGCAGCCTCTAGCACATTAGGAGTATCTCCACCTCTGGCATTTCTGATGGTTGCTATTTTATTGATGTTTACGCTTAGTTTGGTCATTGAGTCTATTTAATTTTATATCTAACTTGTAACGTAAATGTTTGTTTTACGTTTCCTTTAATTTCTTGCATACCAGATCCGATAGTATAGCTTTGGTCCAAGCTACTAAGCGGCACGTCATGCTGAGTGTAGGCATATCTAAACCAGAAGTCTAATCCTTTGCGGGCTTTATACCGTATCAATGTGGCAAACCTTAGTCCAGAAAAGCCATGTGTGAATAATGGATAATCATAAAGCGGTACGGGTTCAAAGCTATAGATTCTGTTTTCAAACTGGTCTATACTGCTATAGGCTATTCTGCCTTGTAGCTGGAGGCTATTCCCAAAAGGCTTATATATAATATCCTGATAGACTAAGCTACCGAAAGAAGTTCTATTGGCTTTTTCCACTACGCTCACTTCTATTCTGTTTCTGAGTTGCACACCTTTTTTTACGGTATAGTCTATATGCAGACGGTGCCGTTGGGTGGTGATATTAGTCAGTAGGTTTGTAGTCTCTCCAGATACATTAGTCTGCTTGGTTTCCGTTCGGTATCTGTAGTATGCACGCCACTGTTTGCTTGGTTTATAGTGCAGCTCAGTCCATAGGTCATTTCCTTTAGTAGGGGCATCTGCCCCAAAGCGTAACCACGGACTTGTAAATAGATCATAGTACCCGAGCAATGTAAATCGTTTACTTAATTGGGCTTGAAAACCACTGTAAAATCCATTTTCATTACTAGCATTACTACTCTCGCCAAAACCATTGGTCTGCAAAGTGATAAAGCTTTTGTCATAGTTTCTATAAACAAAACTCACATCTACCGCTCTATGGAGACTTACCAAAGCACCGTGGACTTGAGCTATAGCATTTTCAAAACTACTGTGACTTACCTCTCCGTACACATTTATGTTTTTGTAGACGAAATCATAGTATAGGCCGTTTTTAAAATAATCTTCTCCTCTAAAGTTGAACTGATTATACGCTTGCTCATCGGGTTCTAAGCTTGCACTTAGTTTGCGGAGATAGTTTACGGTACCTATTCTTCCAAAGGGTAACTTATAATCTACATAGAATCCAGTTTGAAAATCTGTGATGGCGTCCTTATCCGCCAGCTCTGAGGGCGTTCGGTGTAATCCACCATCTTCTTGTATGCTCGTAGTTACTATAGGTGCTTCTGGATCTCTATCGTCTTCATCTAGCGTATTACCGTCTACTTTTTTATAAGATGCGAATATCCCTGTAGTGATATTACCTAGTTCCAGAGCTAAAGCTCCTCCACGTAAATACGCGTTTTCCCTTAAAGAGCGATATGCTCCGAAGCCATTGAAGTTCCGTTTAGAATTAGTGATGATACTAGATTTACCAAAAGCCAATCCTGTACTCAGTGTTAAGCCTTGTCCAAAGTTAGCTTGATAGTCACCTAGATTTAAGGCTTTAAGCCTTCCTATATCTCTAGCGGCAAAATAGAATGAGTAGTAGTCATAGCCAGCAGGATTATTATCGCCACCAAAAGCTTCTCCAGCATCTTTCTCCATGTTTACGCCAAAAGATATAAAGCGTTTATAGTCAAACCTGTAGCGGAGATTGTTATATAAGGAAGTACCCGTATAGTGGTTTTTACTGCGGTCTGTGAGCGTGTCTGATATCAGACTACCTTTTAGCTGTGGGGTAATTAGCTCCGCAAGACTGAGTATTTGATGACTTCCATTTTGCCATATTTTTTTGGCATCTTTTAGGTGTATAGGGCTAGATTTTATGGAGACAAAGGGCAGTATTTCTTGGATATCTGTGATACTAAATGATGGGAGTACTTGTAACTCGTAGATGCTTATAAAATTACCAAATTTTTTACGGTGTTCTATAATCTCTAAGGATTGAAATCCATCTAAAAATGTAGCAGCAAAGAGTTCTTGTGCGTCGGCTTTATTCAGGTCTATCGGATGATATATATAGGAGAGTAAGTCACTGGCAAATTGCTGGATATCTACTTCGTCAGAAGTATTTTCTATATAGCGTTCTATAAATTCATTAACGATTTCATTTTCTGTTTGTGCTACAGAGAAAAAAGTGATTAAAGTAAATAATATCCAAAGTTTAAAACGCATACCCAACGTTTAGTGATGGAGAAAAACCAAGTTGATTATGATATGCCCCAGTGATATCGAGTTGTAATTTATCTACCTTCCATCCGAAACCAATGGCTATAAGTTGATTCAGTCCGAACCCTCCTCTGATAGAATACTTATCTCTACTTAGCTGTAGTCCAGCATTCAGATCTATCTTCTCTTCAGATACTTGAAGTACGTCGCTATAGAGTGTTATGTTTTCTGCTAAAAGGTAATCTAATCCTAGGCGGATGTTGGCAGGAAGTCTTTCTAGTGGGGAGTCCGTTATGTGCGTACGAGTTGGATTAAATGCTTGAAATCCTACATTGAGTTTTTTGTTGACTACGTAGTATAGGCCTATGTTAAAGGTTAAGAAGTTTGCGGTCTTATAGTACGCATCAGTAGATGACAGTATATGATAATTAATAGCAATACCTGCGGATACTTGTTTACCGAGCTTTTTAGCTACGGCCAGTTGAGCTTTCTGGCTAGTCAAGTGGGCCAGTGGTGCTATTTGATAGGAGAATCCTATGTTTGCTAGTTTGGAAGAGACATTCCCAGTTAAAAGCACGTTTGAGTAATCAGATAAACCAAATCTATTTGCTACATTAAGAGATATTTCGTCCTTAGAGAATGCCAGTGCAGCTACATTATTTTCTATAGAAAAGGAATTGAGGTATGTAGCTGATGACCCTCCTAAGGAGAGCGATATAGCATTATTTGTCGGAGGTGAGATAGCGTAACTATTTATTGCTGTAGTGAGTCCTAAAAGTATGAAGAGAAGAGATTTCACCATCCTATAGTTAAGCTAGTGCATTAGAGTTTTTCTTTTAGTTGGAGTAAGAACTTTTTAATGCGTTGTAGTCTCTCGGCTACTTCTACATTAGAATCCACCGATCGTTTATTTGTTCTAATTTTTTCTTTAGCTCCTTGTAGTGTGTAGCCTTTTTCCTTTACCAGAAGATAGATTCTACCTATTTCATCTATATCTTTGCTTGTGTAAAATCGTGTCCCTTTGCTGTTTCTTTTAGGTTTCAGAGTGTTAAACTCTGTTTCCCAATAGCGAAGCAATGACGCGGCCACATTAAAATGTGTAGATACTTCTGAGATCTGGTAATAAAGCTTGCCTTCTTTTAAGGCCATTAGTCAAACGACTGATTTGGATTAGAGGAAAGCTTAAGTATTTCTTCGTATTGGTCACTGGTAAGGTCGTTGTAAAAATATCCTATAGGATTTACTGCGGTGCCATTTTTATGCACTTCGTAGTGCAGGTGAGGACCCGTAGATTTACCTGTGCTACCTACTAATCCTATGAGTTGGCCTCGAGTTACTTTTTGTCCTCTTTTCATTAAGGCCCTACTCATGTGACCATATAAGGTAGAATATCCGTACCCGTGATTGATTACTATGTGTGTGCCATATCCCCAGCGAGAGTGTTCTACTTTCTGAATGACTCCATCACCAGTAGCATATATTTTGGTACCTTTTGGAGCAGTAAAGTCTATGCCTTTATGCATTTTACGGGTCTTGTATATAGGATCTGTTCTGTATCCAAATCCAGAAGCTATTCTACGTAAGTTTTTATTTGGGATGGGCTGTATAGCCGGAATAGAAGCAAGCATCTTGCTCTTATTTTTGGCCATTTTAATAAGTTTATTGTAGGAGTCTTCTTGCACTTTATACTGTGCAGTCATATTATCTAGCTTGGTATGCAGGTTTTTGAAGTCTTTACCGTTCTTGATCTGGTCTAGTGAGGTATATTTATCTGTACCACCCGTACCTGCTTTTCTGAGGTCATCACTGATAGGATCAGCACCGAAAATTTCGCGGTATACGTCATCATCCATTTGAGCTAACTCATTGAGTTGAGTTTGCATCTCTAGTGATTTATTATTCAAGATTTTTAATTGCACTTCATATTCAGAGACTTGGTGCTGTAGGTCTTCGGTATTATTGCCATCTAGAGCTATCATTACACTCGCTACGGCTATCACAGCTGCTAGGGAGAGAAAGCCAAATACCTTAGCGATTACGCTTAAATAATTTGAAGATTCTCTTTCATATTCAAGAGTTTCCTGATTAAATCTAAATTTCGCTTTACTCATTGTATTTTTGCTGCCTTTATAAAAACATTGCGAATATAAAAAATTAGCGTGAGTAAAAAAACACCTTTAGACAAAATAATGACTGCAGCAGAGATAAGACAACAGTTCCTTGACTTTTTTGAGCAAAAAGGCCATAAAGTGGTGGAATCAGCGCCTATAGTAGTGAAGGATGACCCTACACTTATGTTTACTAATGCAGGTATGAATCAGTTCAAAGATATCTTCCTAGGAGATAAAAAAACTGAAAGTACACGCGTGGTAGATACGCAAAAGTGTCTACGTGTAAGTGGTAAGCATAATGATCTAGAAGAAGTAGGGGTAGATACTTATCACCATACGATGTTTGAGATGCTGGGCAATTGGTCGTTTGGAGATTACTTCAAAGAAGAGGCTATAAACTGGGCTTGGGAGCTACTCACTGACGTGTTTAAACTGGATAGGGATAGGCTCTATGTATCTGTTTTTGAAGGAGACAAAACGGATAACCTGGAACTAGATACAGAGGCTAAAGAGTTATGGTTAAAACTCGTACCTGAAGATAAAATTATCCTAGGAAATAAGAAAGATAATTTCTGGGAAATGGGTGAGACAGGACCGTGTGGTCCTTGTTCAGAGATCCATATAGATTTACGTAGTGATGAAGAGCGTGCTAAAGTAGATGGAGCTACATTGGTAAATGCGGATCACGATCAAGTGATAGAGATTTGGAATCTGGTATTTATGCAGTATAATCGTAAGAAAGACGGCAGTCTACATCCGTTGCCAAATAAGCATGTCGATACGGGAATGGGCTTTGAGCGGCTAGTACGTGCAGTGCACAGCATGCAGTCTAATTATGACTCGGACCTCTTTATGGATACTATCCATGAATTAGAAAATATAAGTGGTGAAAAGTATGGAAAAGAGGAGCAAACGGATATAGCTTTTAGGGTCATAGCAGATCACCTCAGAGCAGTATGTTTTGCTATAGCTGATGGTCAGCTTCCAGATAATAACGGAGCTGGATATGTGATCCGTAGAATACTTCGTAGAGCAGTGAGATATGGGTATAGTTTCTTAGGCTTAGAGAAGCCGTTTATGAATGAACTCGTTCCTGGTTTTGTAGCTAAGTTTCAGGCTGTATTCCCTGGTTTATCTGAGCAAAAAGACTTTATTAAAAAAGTAGTGGAGCAGGAGGAGAAATCATTTTTAAGAACATTGAATAGAGGATTAAAGCTATTTGATGAATACTCTAACAAAGGGACTGATAATGTGACTGGTAGGCAGGCATTTGAGCTCTATGATACGTTTGGGTTTCCAATAGATTTAACACAGCTCCTTGCCAAAGAAAAAGGAATAGAAGTAGACTTAGAAGGATTTAAAATAGCTCTTCAAGAGCAAAAAAACCGTAGTAGAGCAGATGCCAAAAAGGAGTCTGGTGACTGGATAGTAGTCCAGGAAGATGAGCGGGAAGAATTCGTAGGATATGACTACCTAGAAACAGACGTAAAAATCACACGGTACAGAGAGGTGACTGTGAAAGGGAAAAAGCAGTATCATTTGGTGCTAAACTTAACTCCTTTTTATGCGGAAAGCGGCGGTCAAGTAGGAGATAAAGGTGTACTTATAGGTAAGGATGACGATGAAAAAATCGGCATTATTGATACACAAAAAGAAAATCAACTCAGTATCCAAATCACAGAGAAATTACCTGCTAACTTAAATCAGCACTTTCAGGCAAAAGTTAATCTGGAAAAAAGAACCGACACTACGCTAAATCATAGTGCTACTCACTTACTCCAAGCAGCATTGAGACAGGTATTGGGAATTCACGTAACTCAAAAAGGATCTTTGGTAAATGAAAAGCATCTCCGATTTGACTTTTCTCATTTTCAAAAAGTAGAGAAAGCAGAGATAGAGCAGATAGAGAATATAGTAAACGGTAAAATACGTGAGGCGATAGCCCTAGAAGAAGCACGTAACGTTCCATTCGAAGAAGCTAAAAAAAGCGGTGCTATGGCACTTTTTGGTGAAAAATATGGAGATACGGTGCGTATCATCGCCTTTGGCCAAGATTACTCGATAGAGTTATGTGGTGGATGCCACGTGAGTAATACTGCACAGATAGGAAGTATCAAAATAGTACATGAAGGTGCAGTAGCAGCTGGTGTACGTAGGATAGAAGCTATCACCGGAGCTAAGGCTGATGGGTATGTGAAAGATAAAATGAATCTTGTGGAACAAATCGGTGCAGAGCTTGGTAATCCTCAGGACATACTAAAAGCACTCCAGTCATTGCAAAAGGAAAATGCAGACTTGAAATCTAAGGTCGGCTCTTTTGAAGCAAGCCAATTAGGTGACGTGAAAGGCAACTTAGTGAAAGGAATCCAGACGGTGAATGGTGTAAATAGTATAGTAGAAATCATACAAGTGGGTAACGCAGGACAAGCAAAGGACCTTGCTTTTCAGCTAAAAGAAGAAATAGAAAATCTCTTCTGTGTACTACTAGCAGATATAGATGGCAAGCCAAGCATCAGTATTATTATCAGTGATAACCTCGTGAAAGATAAAGGGTATAATGCAGGAGCTCTCATACGTGAGTGGGCTAAAGAAGTAAAAGGTGGTGGCGGAGGTCAGCCCTTCTTTGCTCAAGCTGGCGGAGCAGATGTAAGTGGATTGCCTAAGGTAAAGGAATTAGCGATTAACTTTGTAAACGCATAGCAATGTTAAAAAACGACAAATACGAAGTAGTCATAGGGCTAGAGATACACGCTCAGCTCAATACGAATTCCAAAGCATTTTGCTCGGATAAAGTAGAATTTGGTGCAGCACCCAATACATTGGTGAGCCCTATTAGTTTGGGTCACCCGGGTACACTTCCAGTGCACAATAAAGAAGCTGTAAATATGGCTATTATGCTTGGTTTGGCTTGTGGATGTGATATACGGAAGTACAACACCTACGACCGCAAAAACTATTTTTATGCAGATTTGCCTAAAGGGTATCAAATCACCCAGATGGATACACCTATTTGCAATAATGGTAAAGTAGAAATCACTATTCCAGATGGCAGTACTAAGGATATTAATCTCACTAGAATCCATATGGAGGAAGATACCGGTAAGGGACTCCACGATCTTGATCTTGAGAATACACTTATGGACTATAACCGTGCAGGTACAGCACTGGTAGAGATAGTGACTGAGCCAGATTTCAGAAGTGGAGATGAAGCATATGCTTTTCTTTCTGAAGTAAGAAAACTTGTTAGGTACCTCGGAGTTTGTGATGGTAATATGGAAGAAGGTAGCCTGAGATGCGATGCCAATGTATCTATACGCCCATTGGGGAGAGAGGAGTTTGGAGTGAAGGTAGAGGTGAAGAATATGAACTCTATGTCCAATGTAAAAAAAGCGATAGAACACGAGTTTGAGCGTCAATGTAAGATGGCGGATAACGCAGAAGAAATATTCTCAGAAACACGCAGTTTTGATGCTTTGAAAGGGACTACTTTTGGTATGCGTAGTAAGGAAGATGCCAATGATTATAGATTTTTTCCTGAACCTGATCTGCCACCACTAGTGGTGACAGAGGAGTGGATAGCAGAGGTGAAAAGTAGAATGCCAGTACTTCCTAAAGAGCTTTTCTCAAGATTCACCACTGAATATCAGCTGGGGGAGTATGATGCAGGTATATTGACAGAAAGTAAAGAAGTAGCAGACTACTTCCTAGGAGTATGTGAGCATACTGGAAATTATAAAGCTGCGGCTAATTGGGTGATGGGAGCTGTGAAAAGCTGGGTAAATAGTAAGGCTAGACATATAGAAGATTTCCCGCTTGCTCCTGCAACTATTGCAGAGATAATCTCGTCTATAGATGGAGGTATTATAAATTTCAGTGTTGCCGAGCAAAAGGTTTTTCCTTTACTACTTATTAACCCTACCCATAAAGTGAGTGATATCATAGCGGAGAATAACCTTGCTTTGATGGATGACGATGATGCTTTACAAAAGTGGGTAGATGAGGTATTGGTAGAATTTCCAGATAAAGTAGAAGCATATAAGTCAGGAAAGACCAACTTAATCGGTCTATTCATAGGGCAGGTTAAGAAAAAATCCGGAGGTAAGGCTGACCCGAAAAAAACAAATCAGTTGCTAGCCAAAGCACTGAACAGATAATTATATAAACATAAAAGTGGAACGATGCTTGCATTTAATCCATAGATTAATAAAAATGAAAGAAATGAATATAAAGAGTTTAATATTAGCGTTTACACTACTACTATCAGCTACAGCTTGTGTAAATGCAAGTGAGGCAGAGAAAGAGGCTGCTAAGGGATTTACTATAGAAGGGACATCTAACCTGACAGAAAAGTCACTTATCATACTGAGCAGAATAACAGACGCTAAGCTAGAAGTAGAGGACAGTGCATACACAGATAAAAAAGGAAACTTTTCCTTTAAGAAACTGGGCTATGATGAGAGCACATTGTATTATCTTACCTTTGGTAATACTCAGCCTCCGGGGATCCCATTGATACTAGAAAATGGAGCCAAGGTAACGGCTGAAGTAACTAAATCTGCAGGATATACTGCTAAAATAGCTGGAGGGAAGTACAATTTATCTATGCAAAAACTGTATGATATCTATACTGGACACGAAGCTAAGATGGCCGCTTTTAATGCTGAAGTGGCAGCTATAGAGCCAGCTTCTGCTACAGCAGAGATGCGTGCTAATACTACCGAGAGATATAGCGATATGATTATTGATCGTACAAGTGAGATAGAGAAATTTATCAAAACAGAGCCAGCATCACCTGCTACTTATTTTGCGGTAATGTATCTTTTTCAGAAACCTGAGTCTAAGTTTATAATGCTAGGTAAAGACGTGATGACTGCAGGATTACCTAATTCCATATATACCAAAAACCTTGCAGCATTGAGTATGCAGCTAGGTCCAGTAGTAGAAGGGGCAATGGCTCCGGAGATTAATCTAGCTACTCCAGATGGCGGTACACTCGCTCTTTCTTCTCTTAGAGGTAAAGTAGTGCTGATAGACTTTTGGGCTAGTTGGTGTGGACCGTGTAGAAAAGAAAATCCTGCGGTAAAGGCTATCTATGAGAAGTATAAAAACAAAGGTTTTGAAATATATGGAGTATCTCTAGATAATGATGGAGCTAAGTGGAAGGCTGCTATAGCTAAAGACGGACTTACATGGAAGCACGTGAGTGAGCTTAAAGGGTGGACGTCGTCTGCGGGTAAGGCGTATGGTGTTAGTTCTATTCCTGCTACTTTTCTGATAGATAAGGAAGGTAGAATAGTGAAGTCAGGATTTAGAAGTCACCAGCTAGAAGGACTGCTTATGCAGTTACTAGATTAAATGCTCAGGTACCTGCTCTACATCCTGCCTTTTATGGCCTGGTCATGTGCGAGTGGTCCCACTCCAGAAGAGATAGCCGCTCAGCAAGCTAAGCTAGAAGTCTATCGCTCCTGGCATACCAGTCAGTTCTATTACAAAGAGAGACCTTTTGGTGTTTTCTTGGTCAATAGATACGGTAGTTTTCAAGAAGAATTTATACGATCTAATGGAATGCTAGTAGAGTTTAGTCTGAAGTGGTTAAACGATAGTATGTATGAAATGCGGTATGATACTATAAGGGAAAATCCACAAGGTGTTTCATTACCAGTGGATCTCAAGCAGATGATTCGAGTATGCAAGATGACAGCGGTGAGTGATACTTCATATATAGAGCAGGCTATCAGTAATCTGAATCCCGATACAGTATATACGAAGTATAGAAGGCCTAAGACTGAAGAGGCTATAAATAGTGCGGAGTAGACTTTTACCTTAACGATTATTGTCATATTGTTTATCTTACATCCAAGTCGAGATCATCATTTTGTATGGTGCGTATATGTATAGTAGTGAATGCTTTATGGGGTGGTAAGATTCCGGCCATGTAAAATATGACTTCGTAGTCGCAGTTTTTTCGTTATATTCGGACATTATAAAATTGTAAATTAAAAGAAGAAAACATTTTAAAAAAACAAAACAATGAAAAACAACAATCTAAAAAGAGAGGTGAACTCTACACACACACACAGCGAAATTCTAAATCTGGGTTTCAAAAACTAGTCACATTAGCTCGTATAATGATGATAGCACTATTTGTCTCTACAGGATACTTTTCTAGTGCCGTATTAAATATAGACGGTACTCAAACGGCAAACTTCTTATTTTCTATGACATCAGCAGAAAAATTGGCGGCTAAAACAGGTATAACTATTCATTCAGGAGAAACATTTTATATAGATGCTGATCTTGATATGAACGCTGGTACACAAATTTTAGTGAATCAGTTTGGTATAGGAGGAAATGGAGGGCAATTATTCATAATGTCTAGATTATACTGTAGTACAGGTACATGGAATGGTGTAAAAGTATTTGGGACATCAGGTCCACATCACTTGTCTCCACCGAATAATGCTATTTTCAACGATTTTGCTGCCTATAGAGGGGTGCTAAATCCTGATCACGGATATGTAGAGCTATGGACTGGTACAAAGATAGAAAAAGCAGAACACGGTGTATGGTCTCTCAACGGTGGTATTATTCAAAGCTGGATAGTTCCAACTCAACCTACAGCGAAATTTATTGACTGTAAAGAGGGAATATACATTGAAAATTGTCTGCAAAACCCTTCAGCTATTCGTATAAATAGATGTGAACTGACTTGGACTTCTCCGTCTATATGGGGGGAGTCAGATTATACAAATCAGTTTAAACATATTACTGTAGATAATAGTAAAGATGCTTATTTTGGTGGATGTATATTATCTGGTGACGATGCTAACAGTAGTGGAGTTATTTATAATCCAGATGCTAAAGGGGTCGGTTTTGCAATGTTTGGTGTGGAATCTAGTGCTACGTTTGGTGAGGCTGGGGACGCATTTTTCTCAGATCCTGACTATTGTGAGCCGATTGTAAGGTATCGTATGCAACCTAGTACTCCTGAGCCAGCTAATATATCTAACCTTTCACTTGGACTTGTAGCATCAGGAGATGAGCTTGGAGTAAATCATACTACATTTAGTAATAATATAATAGGAATAGGAGAAATATCTGGGTATACTTTTGCAACAAAGTTCGTAGACTTACACGATAATTACTTCTACAATTCTGATTGGATGCTTTCACAACAGTTTCTTCCGATTACGGCTTTGAAAGGATTGGTTTATCTTCATGCAAGAGAAGCCACTGTCTACGATAATACCTTTATAGAGGATCATGGTATCATAAGTCCAGGTGGCCCAGGTACCCATATATACCCGTACACTTCCACAGGTTTATTGTATTTTTCTACTATGCCAGGAGCCACAGATTTCAAAGTATACAGAAATAACTTCAATGGATCAGAAGCCAGTAATGGTAGCTCATCTGTACAGAGTCCTGTAGGACTAGGGGGCTATAATTTAGCAGGACTAGAGTGGAAGTGCAATGAATTTAAAAATCTAGAAAAAGGTGTTTCTTATGGTGGATCTGTTGGGCCAATGCATAATCCAATAAGTAAGAGAGATCCTCAAAATACCTATACGAATTGTACTGTGTTTGAAGTAGAAAACACTACTCCAGTACCTGTAAATTATTACAGTTTAGCTATTACATTAGTTAATACTCCAATGGTAGTTCCAAAAAATGCTGTGGATGAGCTGCCTCCATCTTGTGATCTGGATTGCTTTACTGTAAGAACCAAAAACAAGGTAGACAATACCACTCAAACAGCAGCTGTAGAAGAGTTAGTTAATAATGAATTCGCATTCTACCCGAACCCTGCTCAAGATAAATTGACCCTTGTCTTTGATGGAAATACCAATTCTGCAGAGATGACGATATACAGCATGCAAGGACAAGAAGTACTGCGTATGGATGTGGTAAGCGGTCAAGCTTATGATGTGTCTAGTCTCACCAATGGTTTCTATAACATATCGATAGACATAGGTGGACATAGAGAGCACGCTACCTTAATAATAGCTAAATGATAGCACGAGAACATATCGTTCTCATTATATTACTCATGATCTTCCAGTCTGCCAATGGGCAGACTGGAAATCATTTGGTAGATGGAGTTGGGTTTCACTACACCTTTGATGATACGAATAAATTAATAGTAAATTACGTTGAAGATAGAGACTTGTTGAAGATAAATAAGACTTCTGCTTCTTTTTGTATTAGTAATTTTGATGGTGCAAAATTGAATTATGGTAGTTCTATACCTTATCACCCCAATAATGATCCAGTAGACTTAGATAAAAACCTTACACGCCAATCATTTATTGTGAGACTAAATGATGATAGATGGCTGACGTTTTATTTAGTAACAATGAATAAGGCAAATGAGTCTTCTAAATTTCAAGTGTACTACCGTATTGCTCGGATGCAAAATGGTAAGTTTGAGTATATGAATGAGCCTGCGACACAACTCATAGACAAACATACTCACTCTATTTTACATATTCCAGATACCTCAGGAGGCTTTTGGTTGGTGACCAAGCACGACACATTACAATACACTTCATATTACTTCAATCAATCCACGCAGCCTATACGAATCTCTACCTCCAATATGAGTAGAAATCTTGCTTACACGGATATCCCATCTGGCAAAGATTATGCCTCTCCATCTGGTAATTTAATTATCTCTACTAGGCTTGGTACCCAGAAATTAGATTCTTTTGGTCTAAATTTTGAGGAATTGAAACTGTTGTCTTTTGATAAAGTAAAGGGCAACGTGATGGAGCGTAATACACTATACCAATCTATAGATACATTTTGGAATAGGGAATTTAGAGATAAAAATAGAACAGCTATTCGCCAAGGGTACGCAACCAATGCCTACGAAATGAGTTCTAACGATAAGTACACGTACTTAAGTATTAATATTGGAAGTGATGTGCTTCTTAGATTAAACAAACTTCTACAAATAGATCATATTACGCTGGACACAAAAATTCTACGTACAGTAAAAGAAAATACTACGGCTGACACCCTAGCAGATGGTTCTATTGGTAAATACAGAAGTTATGATAATTTAAAATTGCTTAATAACCGAAGGTTATACTTAAAAAAAACATTAATATATGATAATCCCGACCAGACTAGTTACTCTGTGTTAGACTATATACGGAATCCGAATAAGGCGGTTTCTGCTATCGCAAATAATGCTGTGAAAAGTTCTGACAATAGAGGTGACAATGGTTATCCTCTTAGCAACACACCCTACAATTACCTAATAGTAAAACCATCTATCACCAAAGCGGAGTGTACCACACAAGTCACCTTCATAGATAAGTGTGATTACTCGCTACCAGATACCAAGGTGACCTACTATGTAGAAGATATAGCAGGCAGTGGTGTGCTAGTGCCTAAAGGAGAGAATCCTACCCTAAACTTTACTAGGAGTGGCAACTACCTGTGCAAGGTAATCCTCAAAAGTCATCTAGGCACCTACAAAGAAGTATGGTACGATACCCTACGGATACGGATACCACCTGTAGCAGATTTTGAGGCTGCAGATACGCTAGTCTGTGCGTATGTGCCACTGGAGTTTAGTGATGAGAGTATCTCAGATACGGTAAACGCCGCCACTGGTGAGCTATGGGTCTGGACTTTTGGAGATGGAGAGACACAAACCATCTTCCTTCCCTTTGGGCAGGACCGAGGTGGGGACATAAGCGTCTCTCATGTCTACACCACCCCCGGCACTTATACTGTTTCCTTTTTTTATAGCAACGGATTTTGCGATAGCACATTAGTGAAGAATAAATACATCACGGTAGTAGATGCACCAGCACCAGGCTTTAGTATAGATGATACTGCTGGTTGTACGCCTGTCACACTTACTATCACAGATACGATAACTAAGAATACCACTGGAAAAGAGTATAACTATAATGATGGTAGAGGCTGGATAAATATACCCGTAGATCAAAGAAACTTTAGCCAGACATATACCAATGCAGGTGCATACTGGATAGTACAGCGACTCTATGGCTATACTAACTGTGTGACTCAGCAAGACAGTATTCAAGTGTTTTTAACTCCTGGATTTACAGAGGAGAATAGTACGCACGTAGCATTAGTATCTTACCAAGATGTAGCCGCATACCCTCCACAAGAAGAGGTGGTAACAGTAATGTGGCATACTAATAAGGATACTGCTGATAGTTATGAGGTGTATCGCAATGGAAAATTAATCAAAGAACTATTGGCAGATACTGGAGCATATAATTCTGCTGATGACAGTCTGGTACTAGAGAGAGAAGGATTAAACTATGCTGTAGTGGCATTAGATAGTTGTGGTAGCAAAACTAGAATGGGACTGCTAGGCAAGCCAATACACGTGACTGGCAAAGTCATAGGGGACAATGATATGAGTATCATCAGTCATACTGGATATGAAGAACTATTGCTCGGCACTAGAGAGATCTCCTACAGCTTACAGACCTTCGAATACGGTGAATGGGTAGAACTGAATAGTCAGAATAATACATTAGACTATGAAGACCCACGATTTTTGAATTTTGTGAATGAAGGACTGCAACTCGAAAAAAGCTACAGAGTAGTGGGCAGCACAAATATATCCTCGGATAAAACGATAAGTAACATACTTCGCTTGCCGTATAAGCCCATCCTATTTCTCCCCACAGCTTTCACTCCCAATGGAGATAATTTGAATGATATCTGGATACCAGTGACCTTCGGTGTAGAGCACTATGAGGTAGATATCTATAATCGCTATGGACAGAAGATTATACACTTCACAGAGCAAGAGGCAGGCTGGGCAGCAGAGGATATAGCTATAGGAGCATACATGGTCATCATCAGAGCTAAAGGCACAGATAATGAGTGGTACAATGAGAAGAGTACGGTGACGGTTATCAAGTGATTATCTAGAATAGTCATCGCGTAGACGATTGTCAGACTGAGTTTTTTGACGATAGGAAAAAAGTACCGAAGGCTAAAGAGCACGTTGACTGTGGTGAGGTAGAGCAGAAAAACAGTCACCCTTTTCTTTCATAATTAATATTCTCTTAACTTTGGGGTGAAGTTATGGTGGTTTGTTTCACAGACCATTGTGCACATAGTTATGGTAAAAAAGATACTCATAGTAGATGACGAGCAGGACATCGTAGAATTGTTAAAGTACAACCTTGAAAAAGAAGGATATAAGTGCTATACCGCCAGTAATGGGGAAGAAGGGGTAGCTAAGGCTAAAGATAAAAAGCCTGATCTTATTTTATTGGACATTATGATGCCTAAGGTAGACGGCATAGAAGCTTGTCGGCAGATACGAGCAGATGACGCTTTGTCAGAAGTGTTTATTGCTTTTCTTACTGCTAGAGGTGAGGAGTATTCTGAGATTGCTGGTTTTGATGTAGGTGCAGATGACTATATCACTAAACCCATCAAGCCACGCGTACTTATCAGTAGGATAAAGGCTCTCTTAAGCAGAAAGAAGGAAGATATCAATAAAGAGTCTATTGAGATTGGCGATTTGCTAATAGACCGAAACACCTTTGATGTGACACTTAGAGGTGTGCGTATGACCTTACCCAAAAAAGAATTTGAGTTACTGTACCTGTTAGCATCTAAACCAGATAAGGTATTTACTAGAGAAGCTATTCTTAATAAAGTATGGGGATTAGATGTAAGTGTCGTAGATCGTACTATTGATGTACACATTAGAAAAATAAGAGAAAAAATCGGTAATGATAGTATACAGACTGTTAAAGGTGTAGGCTATAAATTTGTACTTTGAAAAGAAGTAGCCCACAGTTTATAGCTTTTATAGCAGGCCTCATAGCCGCCTTGCTTTCCTCTATATCTGTATGGGTACTTACTATGCAGCTGTTAGCTACTGCGGTCAATTTTCTGATTGTTTTTAGTCTTTGTTTTGTAGTGTTTTCATTTTTACTCAAAGAGTTTATAAATGACAGAATAAAGCTAATCTATAAAAGCATATATCAGTTTAAAACACGAAAAGATAAAGGATACAATGTGCTGGATAAAAATACAGCTGATCCCATAGGTGATGTGAGTAAAGAAGTACTCGGCTGGATGATAGAGAATAGGAAAGAAGTAGATGAACTGAAACGACAGGAAAATTACAGAAGAGAGTTCCTAGGCAATGTGAGTCACGAGTTGAAAACACCTATTCAAAATATACAAGGCTATATACATACGCTGCTAGACGGTGCTTTAGATGACAAGAAGGTCAATGAGCTGTTTCTAAGCAAGGCGGCTAAGAGTGCGGATAGATTAGTAGAGTTAGTCAATGATCTTACGAGTATCAGTACTATAGAGAGCGGCCAAGAGCTAGATTTACAATCTGTAGATCTGCTAAGGTTATCTAACGAAGTACTTGAGATAGTGGAGAACCATGCGAAAGAGAAGAATATCACTATCAAGTTTAAACGTCAAAATCCGAAAGGGGTGCTTGTAGTAGCAGATGAAGCTAAGGTAAGGCAAGTGCTTGTGAATCTTATTATTAATGCCATAAAATATGGTAAAGAAGGAGGTAAAATTTCTATAGGCTTTTTTGATATGGATAAAAATATACTTACCGAGATATCAGATGACGGTATGGGGATAGCTGAGGAGCATTTACCACGTCTTTTTGAGCGGTTTTACCGCACAGATAAGGGTAGGAGCAGAGATCAGGGAGGAAGTGGTTTAGGGCTAGCTATAGTAAAGCATATTATAGAAGGTCATAAGCAGACTATTAATATACGCAGCACAGTAGGAGTGGGAAGTACGTTTGGGTTTACCTTAAAAAAGGGGTAGACATCTAGGGTATAATCTGAAACTCACTTCTATAAACGATGAGGGCATCTAATACCAAATGAATTATAGAATGACGTATTAAAGATGGAATTATTTTCAATCAGTTTGAGGCAGAAAAACTAAGCACCTGCAGGCAGGTTGCAGTAGTTACCGTTTCGTTCCTGAGGCAGTCAAGCAATTTTTATACCAAAAAATTGCTGTAAAAGAATCTGTTATGTGCGACATTTTGTAGTTTAATTGGTATAATTCCCTGAACTGACTGTATTATTTTGTTTCTATTTGAATTTTAGGCTCTCTTATTTTTAAGGAGAGTTTAGATGTTTTTATTGAACAATTAATGTTAGGGTTTAACTGAAGAGAGTAAAGGGCCAATTCTATCTTTCCATTTGTCTCAACTTGGCAATCAAAAAGACTTTGTAAATGAAGACAAAGCGGGAAAATAAGCACAACGCTAAAGCAAGCGATTATTTAAGTTTACAGTATTTTTATCGTTAATTTGAAGTCTCAATGATCCAGCTGTATAAACCTTTCCAAAAATCTGATTTTAGTCCACAAACGTGCTTCTTAACGGGTCAGCATTTAGATTCTCCAGAAGACCAAATCTCTGTTTTTCCTGAATGGATTCTGGAGCGGTATTCATTAAGAGATAAAACATTTAAGGTGCTAGATGAGAGCAGCGTTCAGTATCAGCATATCAAGGTGCCATGTGCACCTGACGTTATAGAAAACGCTATAAACCCTTTGGAAGAAGAAATTGAAAAAGCTTTTACGGCCGGATTTGATGCCGTAATAAAACTGCCAGAAGAACGATTATTCCAATGGATGGCTAAGCTAATGTACGGTGTTGTATATAACGATATGAGGATTGAAGGGGAAAAATCTACTGCTAAAGGGAATGAGTTTAAATTATCCGAATTCTTACAAAATAGATTTGAAAAGCTTCATTTGATATTACAATCTTTGGTGGTTCCAATGGATTTTGAAGGTCCAAAACCCTGGAGTATCCGAGTGTTTAAAATCAAGTATTCTAAAGATGTATTTAATTATAAAGATGAACCTACCAATCTGAATTTTTCTTTAGGAATGAATGACTTTGGAATCGTAGCTTGTCTGCAAGATAATGGTGCCGTTGGTATTGACCAACAGGAAATGACAGATAAATTCGCTAGTAAAGTATTGCACCCCATTCAATTTGAAGAGTTTTGTGCAAGATTCATTTATTCCAATTATTTATTAAATTATTTGGCTGAGTGTACTATACGTTCTAAAGAAGAAAAAGTGATTGTAGAATCTATTCCTTTGATGGGCACTCCAAATAGATCTTTGTTCGACAACTGGAATGATGATATGTTCGCACAAGTATTAACAGACTATTGGAAGCCGTGGGGTCTCACCAAGGATAAAATTATTAAGTTTCCGAATTCTCCCAATAGTTTTTTAGAAAACAATGACACCTATGAAATCGTAGAGCCAGAGACTATAGAATTGCCTTACTGATATTAAGTGGAACGTTGGAGTTTTGATTGGTGACTTTTACTATCGTTGCATATGAGTCGTGATACTTTGCTCTCTAATAACTCGTTTAGGATTGCTTTTTTATTCCCTTTTTTTAGGTAGCCACATTTACTACGGATTACTACCAATTTTGTCGTCATAAATTCCTGCCTGCGGCAAGGCAGGCTTGGTACAGCTAGTATGACTTTCCTCCAGAGGCGGACAGGCTACATTTATGCCTAAAAATTGATGCCCATTTCTCAAAATACGCTCACGGTCTTTAATCACTCTGTCCGTATAAGTCATATACCTAACCTCTGGGTTAAATAATACTGAGAGTTTAAAAAAATGACTCCGCCAACTCTTCTTCGGAAATATTATTAAAGTACTCGCTACTTTTTATTTCCTTAAGTTTTGCTAACACGCTTTCTTTGCGGTGCTCTACACCTACTAAGGCTTGTTTTACGATGTCTATGTCTCTGTTTACGAAGAAATCACCAAAGATGTCGAGTTCTGTAATTATCCCTTTATGTACATTAAGGTGTACCTCTATATGCCCACCATCCGTTTTTACTCCTTTTTTAAACCATACTTTGGAGAGTGGCCATAGTTCCATGACCAGGAGCTGTACTTTTCATCTGCTAGTTTTTGAATAGCGGCTGTATCCTTTGCAGTTAATTGGTATGGAATAGCATCAGGGTAGATATCAGTAATGTGGTTCATTACCTGTTGGCGAAACTGTTCTAAGGTGATATCCTCTTTTAAATGGCTAGAAATATTGGTCACCCTACTTCTGACAGACTTTCGGGATTTCCCTTCAAACTTTAAGGGATTTACATTTAATGCGTCTGATATGTCCTGAATTTCTGAGGCATACAGCAAAGTACCGTGGTGCAACACTCTTTGTTTTTGATGATAGATAAGTTCTGCATTACCTGAAAATTTCTGGTCACCAATCAGGATATCGTTTCTTCCAGAAAAATGAGCATTTACTCCTAAGCCTGACAAAACATCAATAATAGGCTGATTGTATTTTTTAAAATCCACCTTAGCCCCTTCCTGTCCGTAGCCCATTATAAACGTATAGTTGATGTTTCCTAAATCGTGAAAAACAGCTCCGCCACCGGTAAGACGTCTCACTACTTTTATCCCACGATGTTCTACATGGTTTACGTTTATCTCGGCAAGTGTATTTTGATGTTTACCTACGATTATGGCGTTGTTATTTCGCCAAAGCATGAAAACATCATCTTTAGTATTTTTGAGGAAGTATTCCTCTGCCGCTTGATTGAAATAAGGCTCAAGACTGTAACTATCTATACAAAGCATTGCCACGAAAATAAGATTTAAGATGAATAGTGAAAGTGGAGCTATTAGGCTCTAAGTGGGTATACTCAATATGGCGGCATATAAAGTTGCCATTAGGGCAAATATCTGTACTGTGATTGGCTTCTTCCCGTATGCTAGTTTGACGTACGCATATCTGCAACTGAAAGGCTTCTGATAGAGACTCAATTAATAACTGAAAATTCATACGTTTTTTAGTTGCGATTTATTTCTCTGACCATAACCACTTTATCATCACCTACAGAGACTAAATAGTTATTATAAGTGCTCCAGAGTAACTTATTTACAGAATGGGTATGTGATTCATTATTTTCTTTAGTGATGCGGTGCAATAATTGATATGTTTTTGCATCCCAAATTTTGATGGTTTTATCACGGCTAGCAGTTGCAAATAAGGTAGTATCAGGATTAAATACTATATCATAGATAGCCCAATTATGTGCTGGAATTGACTTTATCAATTCGTAATTATCTGTTTGCCATATATTCAAGTGAGCATCTCTTCCTCCGGTCAAAAGAAATTTACCGTCAGGGCTGTATCGCACAACATTAGCTGCAAGTTTATGAGCAATGAAGTCTTTCTTAACTTCTAAGGTATAAAGGTCAAATACAAGGATGGTGCAATCTCCTAGTGCAACAGCTATCTCAGAAGTAATGTAGTTAAAATCAATGTTTCGTACTTTCTGCTCTGATAGTTTTTTTATTCTAATGAGCGATAAATTATCCAAGGAGCAAACTGCGAAATTTCCATCTCCTCCTGCTGTATAAAAGCAATTTGTCTTCAAAGAATATTGTATATCAAAAATTGGTGCTGTATGATGTTGTAGAATTTTGATCTCTTGGTTTTTCTCTAAATCAATGATGTGTACACTTCCTGTTGTAGTTCCTGCAAGCAATATGTTTTTTTCAGGAATGTGACAAATTGTATAAACAGCTGCAGGTAAAGATGCCGCAAATTTTTCGGTTTTCAGAGTATCTAAACTCCATAACGCAATAATCAGATCACTTCCCCCTGTGAAAATAGTGGATTCAGAGATGCCTTTATCCATTGCATATATGCAGCCACTGTGTCCCGCGAGTGTTGCGATGTGTTTCACATCGATGCTCATTCCTAACAGTGTTCTCTTATTGTTTTACAGTTTGTGTCTAATAACGCCATACTGAAAATTATTTTTGCTTCACAAAATTAATAACCCCGCCTTTTAAAATAATTTCAATTTGTCTTTCACTGATCGTATAAGTAAGGGGGATTTCAATGTTTTTTTCTTTTACAATAGCGGTTACTGAATCTCTATTTTGGATGGACGTTCGTAAGTTTTCTATCCGCAAAATATCACCTTGTTCTAGTTTATTCCAGTCACTTTTGTTTGTAAATTCGAAAGGGATCATACCAAAATTGATTAAGTTTTGCCAACCGATACGGGCATAAGATTTTGCAATGGCAAATTTTTGTCCGAGATATCGAGGAGATAATGCAGCGTGCTCTCTACTTGAACCTTGGGCATAATTATCACCAGCTATAACACAAAATCCGGTATGTGTTTTTTTATTTTGAATGGAGCGATCATAGAAACTTTCGTCTATGGCGTAATAAGCATATTTACTTAGCTCTGGTATGTTTGAGCGTAAAGGCAGTACATCTGCACCTGCTTTCAATATTCCATCTGTTGAAATATCATCTCCCATTTTCAAAAGAATAGGGATTTCTAGTTCATCTGGAAGCTCATCAAAATCGGGAAGTGTTTTGATATTTGGGCCTTTAATCAATTCAGTAGATTCTTCAATTGGAGCAATTAGCATCTTTTCACTTATCTTGATTTGTGCTGGCTCTTTCCATTTCGGATATGAAATATCCATTAAATTTTCAAGTTCTCTTGGGTCAGTAATCTCTCCTGTAAGTGCAGAAGCTGCAGCGGTTTCTGGGCTACATAGGTATACCTTGTCATCCAGTGTGCCTGATCGTCCTGGGAAATTACGAGGCATAGTTCTGAGACTTATAGTATCGGTAGCAGGAGCTTGTCCCATACCTATACAGCCCATACATCCAGACTGATGAAGGCGTCCACCAGCGGCTATCAATGGTCCAAGAGCACCTATTTCTGTCAAGTTTTCTAATACTTGGCGTGATGATGGGTTTATATCGAAAGATACACTGGGAGAAACCACATTCCCTTTTAAAATTTGGGATGCGATCCAAAAATCATGTAAACCTGGATTTGCAGAAGAGCCAATAACAACTTGCTGTAGTTTTAAGCCACTAATTTCTCGCACTGGAACAACGTTACCAGGACTGCCGGGAAGTGCGATTAAGGGCTCTAACTCAGATAGGTTAATTTCTATCGTATGATCATAAGTGGCACCTTCATCGGCTTCTAAATTTATCCATTGGTCTTCTCTTCCTTCTTGTCTAAGAAATGTACGAGTAATCTCATCAGAGGGGAATACGGAAGTGGTAGCACCTGTTTCTGTTCCCATATTAGCGATAACATGACGGTCCCAAGCACTCAGATATTGCAGACCAGGGCCGTAATATTCTAAGATATATCCACGCCCACCAGTTACATCATGCCTGCGAAGAATTTCTAAAATCACATCTTTGGCACTTACCCAATCAGGCAATTCTCCAATGAGATGAACACCCATTACTCTTGGCATTTTTACAAAATACGGTTCACCTGCTGAAGCGAGAGCTATATCTAATCCACCAGTACCGATGGCAAGCATCCCAATACTGCCTCCAGCAGGAGTATGACTGTCTGAACCCAATAGTGTTTTTCCTGGTCTACCAAAACGTTCCATGTGCACTACATGGCTAATGCCATTACCTGATCTGCTGAACCAGAATCCAAAACGTGCCGCTGCCGACTGAAGAAATAGATGGTCATCCATATTCTTATAATCTGTTTGAAGCAAGTTGTGATCTACATATTGAACTGCGACCTCCGGTTTGGTTTTAGTTAAATTAAAAGCTTCCAGTTCTAGCATTACTAGCGTACCTGTGGCATCTTGTAATAATACTTGATCGATCTTTAACCCGATTTCAGATTCGGGTTTCATCTCACCAGATATAAGGTGAGAACTGATTAATTTTTGACTTACGTTTTGTTTTTCCATGGTATCTTTCGATTTATTAAAGTTAGGTTCTATGCTGGTTTGGGCTGTTTATATAAGGGGACCATAGAGCAAGCTTCCCCATACATGATACTTTTAGCGACTGGGCGTAAAAGTCTTGTAATTTCGACATAGGCAGCTTTAGGCACAGGCAGATGTCCACAGCCTTTTATGACAACACGGGCATCCTTATACTCACTGATGTTCAATGTATTGAGTATCTCATTATATATAACTGTTTCAAGTGTTTCTAAATCACCGAACACGACTTTTTTTGCATAAGGTTCTACCTGTATGGCTAATAACATGTACGCCCACGCTGGAACAACTGCGTCTGCTGAACAAGTAAGAGCTACATATTTATCTGTATATGTACTCCAATCTTCACTTTTAACAAAACTCCTAAAGTCCTTTTCTTTCAATACTAAACCTTGAAATAATTGTTCTTTTATGTCAAACAATACCCGTTCTCCTTGGGGATAAAACTCTTCAAGATCAATGGTGATAATACCACTCAAGGCTACTTTATTGACTATTTCTTTTTCCATTTTACATGAATCCTAATTCGAGTTGAGCTACTTCGCTCATCATTTCTTTGTCCCAAGCTGGTTCAAAAGTCAGTGTTACTTTGGCAGATTTTACTCCTTCTATTTTACTTAATTTTTGTTCTGTTTCAGGCGGCATTGTTTCAGCTACCGGACATGAGGGAGAGGTTAAAGTCATAAGCATAGTGAGGTTATTCTCTTTATCTATACTTAGTTCGTAAATAAGTCCCAACTCCCAGATATCTACAGGTATTTCAGGATCGTAACAACTTTTTAGGGTATCAATAGCTTTCTGTGTTAGCTCAGTATTTTCTGTGATTATTATTGCTGCCATTTTTTAGTTTAATTTTAGAAGGTTCATTTTTAGGACTGGTTTATCTTAAGCCTATAGTTTCATTTGTTTGTATACGACTGCATCCATTTTCATTTGTTTGATCATACTGATTAATCCATTGCTACGAGTAGGTGACAGATGCTCTATCAATCCTATTTTATTAATGAATTCGAATTGTGCATTTATGATTTCATCTGCGGTGTGCTCTGATATTACTCTTATCATTAATGCTACTATCCCTTTCGTAATAATAGCATCGCTGTCTGCCGTAAAAATAACTTTTCCGTCTTTCAGTCTGGAGTGCAGCCATACTTTGCTCTGACAGCCCTTTATCAATCTGTCATCGGTTTTGTATTGAGTGTCTATCATGGGGATACTCTTGGCTAAATCAATGAGGTGCTCATATTTACCTTCCCAGTCATCACCGAATAGCTCAAACTCTTCTATTATTTCCTGTTCTATCTCTGCTATCTTCATTTTAACATTTTAATTGCCTTTTGTATTCCATTCACCAAAACGTCAATTTCTTCTTTTGTATTGTGAAATACCATCGAAGCACGTATAGTTCCGGGTATCCCAAAAAGTTCCATTAGCGGCTGTGTGCAGTGGTGCCCTGTGCGGACAGCGATACCTTGTTTATCTAAAATGGTTCCTACATCAAACGGGTGAAGTCCATCAATTACAAAAGAAATAACACTTGCTTTGTCTTTTGCTGTACCTATAATTCTCAGCCCTTCAATAGCAGTAAGCTTTAAAGTGGCATATTCCAGTATTTCGTGTTCGTACGCACCGATTTCTTCTAAACCGATGTCATTGATATAATCAATCGCCGCTGCTAATCCGATACCTCCTGCAATATGTGGAGTTCCTGCTTCAAATTTTAATGGCAAATCGGCATATGTGGTTTTTTCAAACGTAACCGTTTTTATGATACCACCACCTACCTTGTACGGAGGCATTTCGTTTAGCCACTTCTCTTTTCCGTAGAGTATTCCGACGCCTGTTGGCCCAAATAATTTATGCCCACTGAAGCAATAAAAATCTGCATCTAAGTCTTGTACATCTACTTTCATATGCGTCACTGCCTGAGCACCGTCTATCAACACTGGAATGTTTTGTTCGTGGGCTAACGCAATCATCTCTTTTACTGGGTTAATCGTTCCTAGCGTATTAGAAACATGTGTAACCGCCACTATCTTAGTCTTACTACAGAGTAAGTTTTTATATTCATCCAGACGTAATTCTCCTTCATCATTGATAGGAATAACTTTTAATACAGCTCCTCTCTCTTCGCATAGCATTTGCCAGGGGAGTATATTACTATGGTGCTCCATTTCACTAATGATAATCTCATCGCCTTTATTTATATATTTTCTCCCAAATGAGCTTGCTACCAGATTGATACTGTCAGTAGTACCGCTGGTGAATATAATTTCCTGTGGAACTTCTGCGTTTAAATGGTTTTGAACTGTAGCACGGGCCTTCTCATAAGCAATTGTTATTTCTTGACTTAAGTGATGCACTCCACGGTGTATATTGGAGTTTTGTTTTTGATAATAGTTGCTTACGGCATCTATTACTTGTGTAGGCTTTTGGGCTGTTGACCCACTGTCCATATACACCAGTGGTTTGCCATTTACCTTTTCTGAAAGTATAGGAAAATCCTGTCTTATTTTTTGAATATTGAAAGTGCTATTTATTGTTTTTATTATCATTTATTTTATATGAATTTTTTGGAAATTTTATCTTCAACATATTCACGTAAGTCTTCGTTTTTTATGGTATTTACCACCTCAGAAGCGAACGCACGCATCAATAGCTTTCTAGCATTTGTGATACCTACTCCACGTGCACGGAGGTAAAATATTTTTTCTTCATCCAATTTGCCGGTTGTGGAACCGTGTGAACATTTTACATCGTCGGCATAAATTTCTAATTGTGGTTTTGTATTTATGGTCCCAGTTTCACTCAATAGAATATTTTTGTTCGATTGAAATGCGTTCGTTTTCTGAGCATCTTTTCTGACAAATATCTTCCCATTAAAAGTGGCTGTTGACTTTCCATCAATGATTCCTTTATAAAGCTGGTTGCTATTGCAATTTGGCTTGCGGTGATCTACCACAGTATGGTTATCTATCACTTGATTTTCAGCAGTTAGATATAAGCCGTTTAAATGAGACTCGATATGTTCATCATCTAACACTATAGTTAAATTATTACGAACCAGTGAACCGCTTAATGTAGAGGTATGTGTAGAAAATACACTTTGTTTTTTTTGAATCACTTGTGTGGTACTTATTAAATTACCCAACTCGTGTTCATCTTGGATTTTATAATGATCAAGAATAGCGTGCTTATCGACTACTATTTCTGTTAATGCATTACTAAATGTTGATGCTTTGGAATCTACAGTCTCAAACGACTCTATGATTTGTGATTGGGTGTGTTCATCTACGACAATTAAATTACGGGGATGAATAATGGTATTTTCCAATGCTGATGAAATATGAATGATGTGTATGGGTTTTTCAATGATTGCATTTTTAGCAATATGAATAAATACTCCATCTTTAGCCATAGCAGTATTTAATGCTATGAACGGATCTGCAGTTACATCTGCATATTCTGCATAATGTTCTTCAAAAACTTGCGAATTGCTTTTTATGGCATCTACTACGCTGCATATTGTTAAGCCTGTAGGAAGATTTAATATGTTTGATAATCCTTCTACAAAAATTCCATTTTCAATAACCACAACATAAGCCTCTTTTAGGAATTTCAGTGGTTCTATTTGCTCATCGCTGCAGTTTTTGTTTGTTGAGAATTTAAGTTTTCCTCTCAGGAGTTTGTCTATACTGACATATTTATATTCTTCGTTTTTTCGGGTCGGGATGTCTTGCTTATAAAAGCTTTGCATAGCTTTATCGCGAAGTTGTGCGTTGCCAAATAAAAATAATTTCGACGCCTCAAATTCAATAAGTAATTCATCTTTTATTGTATTCGTCTTTATTGCTGTTCCCATTTTATACTGAATTAAGCTTCTACTTCTGCTTTTATATAATCATACCCATTTTCCTCCAACTCTAGAGCCAAGTCTTTTGATCCTGATTTGACAATTTGACCGTTGTATAATACGTGCACGAAATCAGGTACTATATAATCCAATAATCGCTGATAGTGAGTGATGATAACGGTTGCGTTTTCTTCTGATTTCAGTTTGTTTACGCCATTAGCGACAATGCGTAATGCGTCAATGTCAAGACCACTATCGGTTTCATCTAGAATGGATAGTTTCGGCTCTAACATAGCCATCTGAAATATTTCATTTCGTTTTTTTTCGCCACCGCTAAAGCCTTCGTTTATGGAGCGACTGATTAGTGTTCTGTCTATCTCAACTAGCTCTTGTTTTTCTTTCATCATTGTTAAAAAATCTTTTGCTGCCATTTGTTCTAGACCTTTGTAAGCTCTAATCTCGCTAATAGCTGTCTTTAAGAAATTTATATTGCTTACTCCTGGAATCTCAATGGGATATTGAAATGCAAGAAATATCCCTTCCCTGGCTCTATCTTCCGCTTCTAGTTCTAGTAAGTTTATACCGTTATAGAGTACTTCTCCTTGTGTAACTTCATATTCTGAACGTCCTGCAAGTACAGCTGCCAGTGTACTTTTGCCTGAACCATTGGGTCCCATTATAGCGTGCACTTCTCCAACTTTGATCTCTAGATTAATTCCTTTCAGAATTTCTTTTCCGTCTATCGACGCGTGCAAGTTTTTTATTGTTAGCATTTTTTAGTTTTTAATTAAGTGTGTTTGTTTTATCCTACTGAGCCTTCCAAGGAAACCTCTAATAGTTTTTGTGCTTCAACAGCAAATTCCATTGGCAGTTGACTCAATACGTCTTTACAATAGCCATTTACAATCAAGCTTATAGCTTTTTCATTATCAATACCTCTTTGCTTGCAATAAAAAAGCTGGTCTTCACCAATTTTTGACGTTGTAGCCTCGTGCTCCACAATTGCGGTATTGTTTTTTATTTCGATGTATGGAAATGTATGTGCTCCGCATTGATCGCCCATCAATAAACTGTCGCATTGCGAAAAATTACGGGCATTATCTGCACCTTTTGAAATACGTACTAAGCCTCTATAACTGTTGTTACTAAAGCCTGCTGATACTCCTTTTGAAATAATAGTGCTTTTGGTATCTTTACCAATGTGTATCATTTTAGTGCCTGTATCTGCTTGCTGATAGTTGTTAGTGACCGCTACAGAATAGAACTCACCTACGGATTTATCGCCTTTTAATATGACTGACGGATATTTCCAAGTAATCGCAGAGCCTGTTTCGACTTGTGTCCAAGATATTTTAGCGTTTTCTTCGAGACAAATTCCTCGTTTAGTAACGAAATTAAATACGCCGCCTTTACCTTCTTTATCTCCTGGATACCAGTTTTGCACTGTGCTGTATTTTATTTGTGCATTTTTATGTGCCACAAGTTCTACGACAGCTGCGTGTAACTGATTTTCATCACGCATGGGTGCCGTACAACCTTCCAGATAACTCACATGCGAATCTTCCTCTGCAATAATTAAGGTTCTTTCAAATTGACCAGTACCTGCTGCTTCTATTCTAAAATAAGTGGACAGTTCCATTGGACAGCGAACACCCTTTGGGATATAACAAAACGACCCATCCGTAAACACTGCGGAGTTTAGTGCGGCAAAAAAATTGTCGCTAGAGGGAACAACGGAACTCATGTATTTCCTCACTAATGCGGGATGTTCTTGAATTGCTTCTCCAAACGAACAAAAAATAATTCCTTTTTCAGCTAAGGTTTCTTTAAATGTCGTTTTAACGGAAACGCTATCTACAATAACATCCATCGCTACTCTGCTCTCCACTCCAGATAGTCGTTCCTGCTCTAGGACAGAAATACCAAGTTTCTCAAATGTTTTTAGCAATTCAGGATCTACTTCATCGATACTTTGCAGTACTTTCTTAGATTTCGGAGCGGAGTAATAGATTATATCTTGAAAATCTGGTTTTTCATAATGAATATGAGCCCAGTCTGGTTCTTCCATTGTTAACCAATGTCGAAATGCTTTCAGTCTGTAGGCCAGCATCCAGTCTGGTTCATTTTTTTTAGCAGAAATAAAACGAATAATCTCTTCATTTAATCCTTTCGGTGCACTGTCTGCGTCAATATCAGTGACAAATCCATATTTATAATCTGTATTTATTTTTTGTTCTAGAACCTCGTTCATACTGTTGTTTTTTTATTTTTTATCGTTCATTTGGAAATCCAAATTTCAAAAGTTATTTGGATCAACTTATTAAATGTAATGTGTCTTTTTTGACAAATAATTCTTCTTTAGTTTCTCGCCAGTTGTCATCGTCTACACAACAGTCTACTGGACATACTGCGGCACATTGGGGTTCATCGTGAAAACCAACACACTCTGTACATTTATCTGCTACTATAAAGTAGACTTCGTCAGAAATAGGCTCTTGTAGTTCATTGGCATCAGCGGTTATTCCACTTTTTGAGGTGAACATTCCTTTAATTAATGTTCCATCAGAAAAACGCCATTCAACTCCTGCTTCGTAGATCGCATTGTTAGGGCATTCTGGTTCGCAAGCCCCACAGTTGATACATTCGTCTGTAATTATAATTGCCATGTTTTTCTATCCCTTTGTGTTATGTGTGCCTCTTGGTTGAAACTCGTTGTGAAAAACACCTAAGTGCTTTTACCTATTAATGTCAAACTATTTTACACGCCAAATGATTCTCCACAGCCACAGGTCCTACTTGCATTTGGATTGACAAATACAAATCCTTTTCCATTCAGTCCTGGTTGGAAGTCGAGCTCTGTTCCGACTAAATAAAGAAAGCTTTGCTTGTCAACGGCAATTTTTATTCCTTTATCTTCAAAAATCTGATCAGTTGGTGCTAAAATAGTATCGAACGTTAGCTTATAGGTAAGTCCAGAACAACCGCCGCCATCTACACCTACTCGAATAAATGTTCCTTCGGGGCTGTTTTCGTTTGCTATTAGACTCAATGCATGTTCTTTTGCGTTTTCTGAAACGGTTATCATATTATATATAATTTTTAGTTATTAGCGTTTGTGTTAATTTGAATTTTCTTCAAATAAATTTTTGAAAGTCCATTCAGTTTCTTTTTCACTATTTGATAAGTCTGCTATTGTTATGTTATCTAGGAGCTTATCAACAGTAGCTTGAACCATTGACCAAAGTGAACGAATAGAGCAATTAACAGAATTAGTACATAGTTTTACTACTCCTACATGTTTGGCACAAAATCCTTCATCAAATAAACGGCTATCTAAAGCTCTTAAAACATCATTCACAGTAATGTCGGCAGCAGGCCGTGCGAGTAAATATCCTCCAACGTGACCTTTGGTACTGTTAATTAGGCACTTCATGCGAAGTATTCTGGTTAGTTTGGATACATTGGGTTGCGATAGTCCTTCAGCCTCGCTAAGCTGAGGGATACTTAACCCTTCGGCATTCTTACACTTCGCTATTCGTACTAATATTCTTAAACTGTACTCATCCTGTGCTGTTATCTTCATTTCTTAAAGTGCTTATAATACATTACGCTACAAATATAAGTATAGTTTTTAATCTATACTAAAAAGTATAAGGTAATCTATACTTAAAAGTATATAATGGTCATTTGACTGAATTTATAGTCCTACTTAGATATATTGAAATCTTCTTTTTGTTTTTAGGGTGCCAAAGCTAGCATTGTTAAAATTAGGGGCAGTATTATAAACTAGAACAGTATAGAAATGAGATTTAGCTGTTTTAAACTACTGTGCAGTATAAAAACTCGGTTTATAGAATCAGAGATGTTTCACAAGTGTGTAGTTCAATACCTAACGGGAGAATATTCTGATACTGAATAGTAGGATGAGACTGGGAAAGGCTGTACTTCTAATGGCAATTGTTGCACTCAATGAGGGTGTAAAGTCATTGAGTAACTTTGATTATCAAAATAACCAATGATAGAAGTATATGAAGTCACAACGGCCTTTATCAGATAGGCTTGACAATCTGAGAACGGTATTAGCAATTTTAAAGAAGATACAGTGTTGTGTTCATGAATGGGAAATCCACCTGCAAAAGCGTTCTAATTTTTGTGTGTATTGAGTCACCTCAAGGGAAGAGTGGTGACTCAATACACAAGTAATAGCCTATTCGAAATCTTCTATTAAGACACCCATTTTACCCATCTGAGAATCTCTCATAGCTTCCATTATTTGAGTTTCATTATTCATCACAAATGGGCCATGCTGCACTACTGGCTCGTTTATAGGTTCTCCGCTGAGTATTATGAATCGAGTGTCTGCAGTTGCTCTTAGATGGATACTGTCTCCATCATTAGCATATACGGCCATGTCCTTGGTCAGTATGGTCTTATTGTCTGATTTTAATCCACCTTCTAGTACGTATACTAGGGTGTTGAAAGTAGCTGTGATAGGTATAACTAGCTCTCCCTCTTTTTGTAATTCGCCTCTAAGTAGCAGCTGTGGACTATTGGCAGGTGCAGCACCTTTGGTATCTTTATATTTACCACTTACTATCCATAGTTTTGATTTGTCACCTTCCATTAGAGGTGTGTTTTCTAGTTGTATGGGTTGATAATAAGGTTGTGCCATTTTATAGGCTGCAGGGGAGTTTACCCAAAACTGTATAAATTCTAACTCACCTCCGTTTTCTACTAGCTCCTTCGGAAATCGCTCACTGTGCGTGATTCCCTTGCCTGCAAACATCCATTGGGTTCCACCAGCGTGTACCGTAGCTTTTTCTCCTAAAGAATCTCTATGCTCTATGGCTCCTTTAAATACGAAAGTCACTGGACTAAAACCTCTGTGTGGATGTGGTCCTACACCAGCTTCCTGTGGTCTCTGACCGCCTGGTAATATCTGGTGCCAGTGGTGAATAAGTAAGAAGGGATCTAAACTTTTAAGTTCATTGTTTGGCAGAGGTTGATCCAGTAAGTGACCACCCATATTGACCTTATCTGCGGGATATATTTTTTTTATACTTCGACAGCTCATGCTTTATTTTTACATGTATATACATATAATAAACTAAATTGTTTGGACTTTTAGGTTGAGGTAGATTGCTGGATTATTCTCCGGCGGCAGACTCAGGTCTGTATCTTCTATGCATACCTATGAGAAGCTTGCGTATAAGTTGGTCTTTGCATAGTCTATAGTGAGTATGCGTAGATTTGCGAAACAGTGCACTAAGCTCGTGTTTCCCAAATTTCATGTCACCCAGCATTAACGTTTCTAAGATATCCTCATCTTTCCAGTTCATCGCTATTTTAAACTTGCGGAGAACTACATTATTGGTTAAAATGTTCTCTGGCTCAGGCTGTGCACCTTCACGTTTTCCTCTTTTTAGATTAACAAACCCATTCAAAAAACCTGCTAATTCTCTGTGAGTAGCTGCACGAAACTCTGCTTCTTCGTCTTTGTAGAGCATGGCTTTTACGTCAAAGAGTTTTAAGTCTATTCCTCCAGAGATGAACATGTCGAGCATTTCTTGGTTTTTGAAGTCAAAAGCGTATCGTGTTCGGCGTAGTATATCGTTAGTGGTCATATATGGAATTGCGAAGATAGGTCATAGATGTTTTCTGTTTTGATTTTGTAACTTGTATTTGAGTTTGAACTTGAAAAACTAACTTTGCACTCTAATGTCTCGGGTAGCAATACATACACTTGGGTGTAAGCTCAATTTTTCGGAGAGTAGCACCATCGTTCGTCAGTTAGAGGATAATGGTTTCTCTCGTGTAGATTTCAGTGATGAGGCAGATATCTACATCATAAATACGTGCTCAGTTACAGATAATGCGGATAAGAAATGCCGAACAACTGTGAAGAGTGTACTCAAGCAAAACCCTGAAGCATACGTAGTTGTGATAGGGTGCTATGCACAGCTCAAGCCTACAGAAATTTCTCAAATACCAGGAGTGGATATGGTGCTAGGTGCAGCTGAGAAGTTTAATATGATGGAGCATCTTCACTCCTTAAAAAAAGAGGAAGAGGCTATAATTTTTAACAAAAATATCAAAGAAACGCATGATTTTATCCCAGCATTCAGCTATGGAGATAGAACTCGAAGTTTCTTGAAGGTTCAAGATGGGTGTGACTATTTTTGCTCTTTTTGTACTATTCCTTTGGCCCGAGGCAAAAGTAGAAATGCTACTATAGCAGAGACTGTGGCTAAGGCTAAAGAAGTAGCTGCTACAGATATCAAAGAAGTAGTAATCACTGGAGTAAATATCGGAGATTTTGGGGCAGACCAAGACTATGCCGAGACATTTTATGATCTTATAGTGGAGCTAGATAAGGTAGAAGGAATAGAACGCTATCGTATAAGCAGTATAGAACCCAATTTACTGAGCAATGAGATAATAGATTTCGTAGCAGCTAGTGACAAGTTTGTACCGCATTTTCACATACCGCTGCAGAGTGGTAATGATGAGATACTCACTAAAATGCGTAGAAAGTATCTCAGTGATTTATATGTAGATAGAATCACTCGTATTAAGAAACTGATGCCCAATAGTTGTATTGGAGTAGATGTGATAGTAGGTTTCCCGGGGGAAACAGAAGAACACTTTCTTACTACGTACAACTTTCTCAATGAATTGGATATAAGCTATTTACACGTGTTTCCTTATTCCGAGAGGAACAATACTACGGCAAAGAAAATGGCAGGTAAAGTGACTAAAGCCGAGAAGACTGAGCGAGCTCAGCGACTACGTATACTAAGTACTAAGAAGAAGCGCCAGTTTTACGAAACGCAAGTTGGACGAGATATGGAAGTACTATGGGAAGAAGAAAAGCAAGGCGAAAGTATGCAAGGGTTTTCGGAAAATTATATCCGTTTTGAAGCACTCTATGATGCAGCTCGTGTGAACTCAGTAGAGAAATTACGATTTGACCAAATCAATGAAAGCGGTCTAGCTAAAGCGAGTCTGAAAGAACATCTTCAGTAGGTTGTAGTCTTCTAATACCCCAATAGCCCAGTGCTGCTAGAAGGATTAAACCAATGCCACTTATGATCCAACCGATAGTCCAATACGTGGGTCTATAGTGCAATTGTATTTCAGAACCTGTTGAGGCATCTATAGAGATTTTACCGTCTCTATTTTGCAAAGTTCCACCACTTATGTGCCAAAATGGACTGTAATTTATACTCGTTAAAACTTGTTTTTTTGTAGCTATTAAGGAGATAGACTGCTGGTTATTAGTAGTAATAGTAGCTCCATTTATCCAGTATATATCGTCGTGTTGTATATCGTCCAGCAGTGGATATTTGGTATTTATGAGATGCTTATCTTCTGCTAACATCAGGTATTGGTAGTATTCTAGATCAGGATGTATGTCTACTACTTTAGTATTTATATTCATCTCCAGATATTCATTTTCAATATCTGAGCTATTGACTGATGTTGTGCTGATTTTACTGATGCTAAGTACATTTGAAGTGGCGTAAAGAAGAGATATGCTAAGTGCAAGAAGTACGTGTTTTGTTAAGTGTGGTGCTGCTCTTAATCCTATAGGGATGATTAGTATCAATGCTAATGCTGGTCCTATAAAAAAGCGAAATGGAGCCCTGAAATTTTCGAACACTGGCAGATATGTATTGGCCAAATACCAGGGGTTTATGTAGCTTGGAGAATTGCCCATTCCAAACCATACAGTAAGAACAAGCACCACTAAGATTCCTTTCCAGTTTTTTAGTTTGGGAAGAAAAAATAGTGCTAATACGGGAATTATGATGCCAAGACCAATACCGTGCTCCCACCAGCCGTGATAAGAAATGCTGCCAGTACTGGTGTATGGCTTGCTATCTGTAAAAGCAAGCAATAGGTGTTGCAGATTCATTCCAGCCGTGTCAGATACTACTCTTGGGCTACCTCCAAACACAGTAAAAAAAGGATAAATTTTAATTCCGGACAATAGTATGCTTCCTACTCCTAGTAATGCTTGAAACAGTGTGAAAGTATATCGTGGCCAAGTAGATACCAAAAGAATAGAAGTGAGACAACAAAGTGTAATTACTAGCATAGGTAAAGCCCCTCCCAATATCATCTGTGTATATACCAAAACTACTATTAGAGTATTCCATATAGTGATTTTAGAAGTAAACTGAGCGTAAACTGCATATCCCAGAATAGGAGTAAGGTGAAAGTAAAGAAAATTACTATGTCCTGCTTCTATCAGGTGGTGAGAGAAGTACCCCAATGAGGCGTAGCTCAAACTTATTGCAAGTGCTACTAAAGTGTTTTTCTGTATGTTTTTGGCGAAATGATATATACCTGTAGTACCTATGACATAGGCTATAAGGAGAGCTACTTTATGGCCAATAACCGCACCTAGTAGTAGCGGAAAGATATTAAAGATTCCTAAGGCCATACTCTGCGGATCTGCCCATAGATCTATACCCCCATTTATATTGTGTAGGTAAAGAGGGAATTGGCCATATTCCCATATCAGTAGACGTATGGCTTCATATGAAGTATAGGTTAATGAGTGGTCTAAAGAACCATATTTGCTCCAGTGATAGGGTAACCACAAGCCAGTGATCAATAGGATGTAGCCAAGTATGACTAAAGGTGTAAGCCATTTATGGTGCCGCTCTATGTAGCTCTTTAGCTGGGTGGCGTACCTATACATAATATTTGCAATTCAAGGCTATTTTAATACATACAATAATACTCCAAAAGTTTAGTTTAAAAAAAGGAGAGCCCTATACCGCTCAAAAATGAGAGTTTGTCTAAAATAAGTGAGAACTGGAATATTTAAGTTATTCTTCGTGATGTAAACAATCATCTGTTAATTTGCACTAACACAATATTATGTATCCTACCTTATACGACGCGGTCCTCGATATTTTTGGCATTAGTATTCCTGCTTTCAAAATAGTCATGATGTTTGGTTTCTTTGTGGCTCTAGCCTTCCTAGTTGCTAGCTGGGTAATGACCTTAGAGATTAAGCGTAAGGAAGCTGACGGTACACTGAAGGCGTACCAAAAGCCAGTAGAAAAACCAAATTTAGCTTGGGAATACATTTCCAGCATTTTAGTAGGTTTTATCTTCGGATTTAAGCTTGTTTATTTGATGCTCAATTTTTCTGAGCTCTCAAGTAATCCGCAGGCGTTCTTACTTTCCACCCAAGGTTCTATTATATGGGGATTCATAATTGCCATATTTTTTGTAGTATTAAAATATTTTCAACTAAAAAAAGAACCTCCTTTTGTAGAGGGCAGAACATTTACGTTCTATCCGCATATGATGATGGGTAATCTTACTTTGGTTGCTGCCATTACAGGTTTTGCTGGGGCTAAGCTTTTTCATCATTTAGAGCATTTTGACGATTTGATAAAGGATCCTATGGTACTCTTTGTAGACCCATTTAGTGGATTAACTTTTTTTGGTGGCCTGCTATGTGGAGCTGCTGGTGTACTGTGGTATGCAGGTAAGAATGGAGTGAACTGGAAGACGATGTTAGACGCTGGTGGACCTGCCATGATGTTGGCTTATGGTATAGGTAGAATGGGATGCCACTTTAGCGGTGATGGAGACTGGGGTATAGAGAACTTAGCACCTAAGCCAGGATGGCTCAACTGGGTGCCGGATTGGGCGTGGGCGTATGACTATCCGAATAATGTACACGGTCTAACATTAGAGAATCCAGTGTGGCCTACACCTGTGTATGAGATTACAATGGCTTTTATCATTTTCGCTATTTTATGGTCTATACGTAAGAAGTTTGCGCCAGGAGTACTCTTCTGTATCTATTTTATCTTCGCAGGGATAGAGCGTTTCTCGATAGAAAGTATCCGTGTGAATCCAGATCAGTTTAAAGGTGTGGCATTCACTCAAGCGGAAATTATATCAATGGCGATGATGCTAATCGGAATACTAGGGATCTTCTATTTCAATAAAGTTCATAAAAGTAAGACTCCATAGAATTAGCCATGGGAAAGTCAGCACTTTATCTACAACACAAAGAGCTGCTTAATCAAGCAATAGAAGCTCTCAACACACGACAGTTTTTTTCTCCGTATCCAGAGCATCCTAAGGCGTATGACCAAGAGTTAGATGCTAAAGGAAAAGATGCCTTCGGTAGACTGCTCAATGAAAATTTTACACAATTAAATCAAGAAGCAGATGCTTGGGTAGGAGAGGAAGTGTCTCCACTGTGGCAATACGGAATAGGAGTCCGTTATCCATCCATCTCAGCAGAAAACTACATCTTGAAGAGTAAGTCAGCTGCCAAGGATTGGAATAAAGAAAGTATAGAAACGAGAGCAGCTATTCTGATAGAAAGTTTAGAGCGAGTAAGAGGTAGATTCTTCGAACTAGCCTATGCTACGATGCATACCACAGGACAGAGTTTTATGATGGCTTTTCAGGCCAGTGGTCCACATGCTGCAGATAGAGCCTTAGAAGCTATAGCCATGGGCGTACAGGAGCTTACTCGCTATCCTAAGAGCTTAGCATTTAGCAAGCCGTTGGGGAAATATTCTCTTGATGTACAAAAAAGTTGGAAACCAATTTCCAAAGGAGTAGGACTGGTAATAGGCTGCTCTACATTCCCCACATGGAATACTGTGCCAGGAGTATATGCAAATCTTATATGTGGTAATACTGCCATTATCAAACCCCATCCAAAGTCTATTTTAGCAATAGCTATATTCACAGCGGAGCTTCGTAAAGTTTTGGTAGAACAGGGTTTTGATGCCAATGTGGTACAACTAGCAGCTGATACTTTAGCTAACCCCATAACAGTGGCTCTTGCAGAAGATCCTGAAGTGAAACTCATAGACTACACAGGTGGTAATAGCTTTGGAGACTATGTGGAGACCCTGAATAAGACTGTGTTTACAGAGAAATCAGGAATTAACTCGGTCATCGTAGATTCTGTAAACGATATAAAAGCAGTGGCTCAAAACATAGCATTTTCTATCAGTCTATACAGTGGTCAGATGTGTACTGCACCGCAAAATATTTTCATCTCTGAAGAAGTGAAAACTGCTGATGGTGTTTTGTCATTTGATGAAGTAGCAGCTCATATTGTAGAAGCAGTAAAAGGAGTAATTACTCATCCTAAAATGGGAGCAGGGACACTTGGCAATGTGCAAAACGATGCTACGATTAAGCGAATAAGTCAGTTGCAAGGAAACGTTCTTTTAGCTCCGCAAAAAGTAGAAAATCCAGAAGCCCCAAATGCTCGTATCCAGAGCCCAACTCTCATAGCCACAGAAGCAAGTGCTAATCTGTATAAAGATGAGTGTTTTGGTCCAATGGTCTTTTTGGTAAAGACCGAAAACACTATAGAGTCTGTAGCAGTAGCCAGTACACTTGCCGCAGAAAAAGGAGCCATAACCTGCTTAGCCTTTAGCACAGATGCGGATACCCAAGAGTTCATAGAAGAGCAGATGAATGAGGTCTTTGTACCAGTGAGCTTCAATATGAGTGGTGGTGGATTCGTAAATCAACATGCTGCCTTTTCAGACTTTCATGTCACTGGAGGAAACCCTGCGGGCAATGCCACGTTTGCAAATGCTAGTTTTATCAATAAAAGATTTGTGTGGGTAGGGAATAGGAGGATGGGTTAGAAATCTGGGCAACCCATAATTCTTTTGTACTTAGGGTGTCTGCGGTTCCATCTTTTGCTTTCTCAACTTTCCTTTTCTGTCTTTTGATTTTCTTTTGCTTCAAATTTTACAGCATTATTGTCTTCGGAACATTCCATATTAGAAGAAGTGTCTTTTTGTACATTGTCTGTTTGAGCGAGTATCGGTTTCACGTTAAATCCTAAAATGACAATAAGTGTAAGAAATAAATACCTGAATTTATACAAGAAGTTTTTTGGAGGAACAGTTATCTGATCACTAGTAAAAATACCACAAGCGGTTTGGTTTACGTTGACATATGACTTGATTTCATTCAAAGACATTTGGCTGAAATCCACCAAAGATTTACTACATGCTGAGCAATGATAATCTTCATCACCCTGCGTTACACGTGCCAGTGTCATAGGACACGGGTTGGATAGTCTAAGGCGTTTAGGATAGTGCATTTCTTAGAAGATAAGAAATTGGCTCATTAAAGCCAATGAGTAATCGTGGTTTTGCTTTTATTTTCACGGGGGCTTTAGCCCATCAAAATGGAAATTGATTGTTGAAATATTTTTCACTGTGAGTTTTGCCTATCAAAATCGAAATTATTAGTTTCACGGTGGCTTCAGCTCCGTGAAAAATATCGCAAGGATAATTGGGCTTTAGCCTAACCACTCTCTCCGTACTTATCGATAAATTCTTTTATTTCCTCCTTGTAGGTCTTTTTTGTATGATGTTGTTCTTGATTCCAAATGTATTTCCGAACGTTTGGCATAATAGATTCGGATACAGAAACTGCCCAATATTCTGTTTGCCAGCCAAATGTCTCTTGAGTTATTTTATTTTTATTAATCCAAAAGGAAGATTCCCCTTTTATAAGTTGAGCTACTTGGGCTATGGTCTGATTGGCCCTGAGCGATACCAAACAATGGCAATGTTGTGAGTATCCGTTCACGCAGTCTATATGGACATCCTTTTTGAGTGAATTCTCTTTTATATGCTGCCAGACTTTAGTCCGTTTATCCGGAGTATCTAGAAACTGGCGTGAATTTTTAGTCGTAAAAACTAGGTGTACGTATATTTTGATAAATGGCATAATTGATATCGCCAAAAATAGGGAAGTCAGGCTAAAGCCAAAAAATGGAATGATACCACTGCGACGGGCTAAAGCCACGTCGAAATTAATGGAATGATGGAATTAATTTCACGGCGGTTTCAGCCCCGTGAAAGACCCGTTAAAATGCTGGGAGGGCAATCGGCTTTAGCCTAAACTAAAAGTCTTCCGAATATTTTGCTATTTCTTGATCAGAATTAGTGAATACACACCTCATATAAAAGACTCCGTCATCCTTTTTACTCTTGATGTATATGGTAGTATACTGTTGCCCTTTCATTTCAGCCCACTCCTCAGGAAAATACTTTTGGAATACATTTCTGCTTACTTCTATAGTAGCATCTAGGTTGATATACTTACTAGGCACTTTCTCAAAAGTAGATGTACCGCTAGCATCAGTAACCAGTACACTTACATCTCCATCTACGATTCTCTGGTAGTTTAGATCGCTTGGAGTCAGACTGGAAGTCACGATTATAGAATCTTCTTGCAGGTAGGTGAGTTCCGCATCAAATATGCCGTCTACAGAAGAAATGGTTTGGGTATGAGATTCTTGTTGCTTTGCACATCCTATGATGGCTAAAGAGGCAAGTAATAAGATAAACTTTATTGGATTAAATATTGACTTCATATATTCTTCGAAGTTATATAGAATATTCTTTTATCCGGTGTTAAGCTTCACTTACTCTTACTTTCTTCTTCTTTACGCGTGTATTATTGGTTTTAGCAATGGCATTTTTGAGTTGAGACTTATGAATACTTACAAAAGCAGAATCTAGTTTGATCTCTATATGTCCTACTTCAAAAGGCTTCAAGCCTGCCTGCTTCATAAATAATCCTGCTATATCGCCTTTAGATATCTTGTCCTTCTTACCTCCTGTGATGTATAAAGTGGTCCATTCAGAGGGTTTTAACTCTTTACCGCCAGCAAGATTAGCATCTGGTAGTTCTGGCATATATTCAGGAAGGAGAGCACCTTTTCGGATAAGTACGTAGGCTGTTCCTTCTGCATTCATGCGAGCAGTTCTACCATTACGATGGGTAAACTCTTGCTCTTTGTGCGGTAACTCGTAGTGCAGTATGAATTTGATCTCAGGCACATCTATACCTCTAGCGGCTAGGTCTGTAGCGAGCAAAAGTTGGTGGGTACCATTACGAAATTTAATGAGTGCTCGCTCTCTATCTATTTGCTCCAGTCCGCCATAGAAAAGACCGTGAGATATATTTCTTTCGGTTAGATACTCGCTTATACCAGCTATAGTGTCTTTATAGTTACAGAAGATGATACCTGGTTTATTACCTATAGCCTTTAAGCTTTCGGCTAGTCCCTCCAGTAAGTCGCTCCCTACTACTATTTTTTTGACTTCTAGCTTTTGTAGAGCTTCGTGCAGGTAGTTTATTCTTCCCGGATTATTTAATCCTACGAATGCAGGTACTTTAAATTCTTGTGTAGCAGAGGTGAGAACTTTCTTTTTTAGACTAGGTAGCGAGTCTAGTATTTCTATCATTTCACTTTCAAAACCAATTTCTAATGATTTGTCAAACTCATCCAATACAAGCATCTTAATGTGCTCCGTATCAAAAAATCCTCTACGAAGATGGTCTGCTACTCTCCCTGGTGTACCTACCAGTATCGTAGGTCTGGTATCCATATCTCTGCGGTCTTGAGAGCCACTTCTGCCACCGTATACTACATTGGTTTTATAGCCGGTGCCCATATCACGGAGTACTTGCTCTATCTGTATGGCTAGTTCACGAGTAGGAGCTATTATGACTGCTTGCACCTCGCTTATTTCAGGGTTTAAATCTGCTATGAGCGGCATTAGAAAAGCGACTGTCTTACCTGTTCCTGTAGGAGAGAGGAGTACAGTTCCTTCGTTTTTGGCTATCACCGTTTTAGCCTCTATCTGCATAGGGTTTAATCGCTCTATGCCTAGTTTAGACAGTATTTCTGCTTCGGTTTTGATGCCTGATATCATTGAGGCAAAGGTAGTGAAGAGTCTGTTGTTTATTTCGGGGTATTTGATTTATCACTTTCCAATACTTCGCAGGAGTAAAACAATGCCATTAAGGAATTAAGAAGAGGAAGAATTGAAGTTGTTCATTCCGCAGAGCATAATACGTATTGAACTTGGCAAATGTAAGGATGAATTACTAAACGTCTCCCTTATCTAAGGTGCAGGAAGTACTAATTCTTTAGAATATTCATAATGTCGTGTTTGCAGTAGGCAGATTTTAAAACTTTAGTGCCTCAGTGTTTAAGTCTGATATGTACTCATTATCCTTTGTTTGAGCATCGTAACAATCCTGCGGTTATAGGCGGCCATATCGGAGGTATATACTTCATATTCTTCTAGGGTGAGTATCCCAATGACCGCACCAATCGATTGGTTTTTAAAACTGAGGTCTTTTTGAAAGATCTGATTCAGTTTCTCCTCTTTTTCCTCACGATTTAGTTCAGTAAAGCGAGCCTTATTCTTGGTAAGAGATGTGCGGAATAGGCCAAGAAGAATGTCATGCTGAAATTTCAAAATAGGACGTAATGTATTGTTTTGATACTGCTCAGTCTCAGAAGTATTCAGATCTTGTTGGATGGTTTTAATCTTGGGACGTAGTTTAAGTAGATCTTCGGTGCGGTTCATTTTCTTAATCAACCTTTCTGAGCACCATTAGTTCATTGTGGTCCTTGTCTTGTAGCGTTAGTTTAAGTTCTTTGAGCATGTAGTACTCTACTTTACTTAAAGCCTGACCAAAGGCATTTGTTATTCTCATATCCTCGCACATCATCTTGGTGCTGGCTAATATTCCAAATTTCAGGTCAGTATCTGTAAGTATTTCTATGCCGCCAAGGATATTATTGCATCCGTCATTTCCAGAGACACTCTTATTTTCTCCATCTATCTGCAGTGTCGGGTGTTTTTGAGACGTTTCGTTGGAATAATCTACTCCGTGAAGCGAGTGCAGTGCCCATATAGTATATAGTTGATTTGGGTCAGTGCTTTGTGTTTGTTCTTTTGTCACTCGGCAGGCTGCTAGGATTACTATGGATAGGAATAGGTATTTCATTTTGGTGAAACGAAGATAGGAAACTAAAAACTTTTTTAAAGTAGGGTTTGCCGCCTACTTGCCACACATTATGATGTACTGCACCTTTTATAGGTAGAAATATCTTTTGGTCAGAAGCTAGGTTATCAAAATTAGCTTTACCGTAAGCGAACTGGATATGAATATCCGCTGTGCCGTGGGCCACGATCACAGGCTGTAGTATATTCTTTGCACTGTTTTGTAGAGAGACCTGTTCAGGTTTGAAGTGTGCTATTTCGCTTGCTCTGTAGAGAGCGTATTGATTTACGAATGGAATGCTAAAACCAAACATTCACTCAGAGTAATCGTCCACTATGGTGGTGAATTCACTAAATGTGCTTTCTATGATACCAAATTTCAGTCTTGGCTCTATGGCAAGTGTTTGCAAGGCGATAGCCCCACCGAGTGATTGTCCCCAAACTCCAATATTGCTATCCACTCCTTTCGTAAGTAGATAGTCTAACGCTTTTTGTACATCGTACTTTTCATAGTAGCCTTAGGTGCAATAATCTCCTTCACTGTCTCCATGTGCTCTGAGATCTAGTGCCAGCGTATTGTAACCTTGGCGGTTAAGCATAGCTGCTAACGCTGTGAAATGCTCTTTATATCCACGGATACCGTGCAGCAGGATTATAGTTCCTAGTTCGTGAGTAGTAGCCTTGCCAAAGAGAGCAGCGAGTGTGTCACTTTTAGCCCCAGTGAATCTTACAAGCTTTTGATTATGTGGGATAGATGATTTACGGATACTTGCTCCTTTACTAGGGTGAGTATCTACTATGATTTTAGGCAATGCAAAGTGCACAACCGCAAATACGCCAATTAAGCAGAGTGCTACACCTATTTTAAACCACTTGAATTTGATATTACAAATGTATTGTCAAATTCAAGTATTGACTAATATAAAGGTTTGGCGGCTTAGAATACTAGATAATGAGTAGTCTGAAATCTATTCTTAGGCTGTTTGTCTCAGTTGAATAAGATCACTGATGGCATCCCAAAGCAGAATTCTTTTTTCCAAAGATTGTTGAGCTACAGTCAATGCTTCATCCCATTTCAGGTCGTCTTCTCCGCAGAGCTCAGCAATCATTAGCAAGGAAAGTGGTCCGTGCTCACCACCATCTACTTCGACGTGACGCTCTAGATAATAGCGTAATTTAGTATATGATTTGTTCTCAGTCTCTGAACTTTTAAGAATCTCTATAAACATATCTGGGATCACATCTTCTCTACCAAATGTAAATGCAGAAGCAATAAGATGTGGCTTATTAGTGGCTATAATAGAAAATGAAAATTTCACAAAATCAGCTATTCTGCTGTCTATATCGGTTTTTTCTAAAGCTAGTTCTATTGAATTTCCAGTTTTAATCAGGGCTATAAATTTGTCTATTTTAGTAGTATCTGCCTCTGTTTGTGACATCGCATCTAAGTACATTTCAAAGTGACTGTTAGGCTCGCCTAATTCATTCAGGTCACTTTCTTCTCCGTGTACGATTTCATTTATAAATCTAGATAGGATTGGGTTTTGAGGAGGCGTCCACGGTGTTTTTACTGTTGTGAGATTTATTTGTAGGCTTTTCAAAAGCGACATAAAATCCCATACTGCGTAGACGTGGTTTTCCATAAATACCTTAATATCATTTAGGCTATTAAGATTTCCATATAACTGATGATTTCTTAACTGATTTCTCAGTGTAGAAATCTCGTGTTCAATGTGTTGAGTTCTATCAGTTCTACTTTCTATGAGTGTGAGCATAATTGTATTATTAACACAACCTTTAAAGATAAGTTTTTAATATTTCTCGATAATTTTCGTCTGTGATGTAGCGTCTGATTACTGACAAAAAAACTACATATATGACAACTTTACTAGCGTTATCCAAGACTGTTTTTTTTTCATTGTTTGGATTTAGGGCTGCAGTGTAGTGTGTCATGATATCATATCCTAGATTGATGTATCTTCGAACGATGCAAGAATTACTTTCTTTTTTAAATGAAACAATGTGGTGGGCATGGATATTTGTGTTCTTAGGGATCTTAGCTATTCGGGATGTATTGCAGCGGAAGCATACGATTTCGCATAATTATCCGGTTATAGGCCATATCAGATATATGTTTGAGAAAATTGGTCCAGAGATTCGCCAGTATTTTATAGCTAATAATAGGGAGGAGCTGCCCTTCAATAGGAGAGAACGATCCTGGATATATGCATCTGCGAAGAAAGAGAATAGCTATCAAGGGTTTGGTTCAGATCAAGATTTTTATAGTACTAACTATCACTTCTTGAAACCAGATATGTTTCCATTTCGAGTAGATGAGAGTCATGTCTCATTCAAGGATCCGTCTTTTTTGCCGTGTGCTAAAGTAATGGGCTTGGCGAATGGACGGCAACGACCTTTTAGACCAAAGTCTGTACTTAATGTTTCCGCGATGAGTTTTGGGTCACTTAGCGCTAATGCAGTAGAGAGTCTGAATAAAGGTGCACAGAAAGCAGGAGCATATCACAATACAGGAGAAGGTGGATTGTCTCCTTACCATAGTCACGGTGCAGATGTTGTTTTTCATTTTGGTACAGGTTACTTTGGGGTGCGGAGTAAAGAAGGGAGTTTGGACTTAGATAAGCTAGAAAAACTAGCAGAGAATAATCAGTTTGTAAGAGCTATAGAAGTGAAACTTTCTCAAGGGGCAAAGCCTGGAAAGGGTGGAGTATTGCCTGGGAAAAAGATAACAGCAGAAATAGCGGCGATTAGAGGTGTGGAAATAGGAAAGGATGTTTTTTCACCTGCTAGTCATAAATGTTTTAGTACGTTAGACGAGATGCTAGACTTGATAGAGGAGATAGCTAAGCGTACTGGGCTACCTGTAGGGATTAAGTCTGCTATAGGTAAGACTACTATGTGGGAAGAGCTAGCTGATAAGATGGTAGAGCGAGGTACAGGACCAGATTTCATCACAGTAGATGGGGGAGAAGGAGGTACAGGTGCAGCACCTCCTAGTTTTGCAGATCATGTTTCGCTTCCGTTTTTCAATGGGTTTGCACTCGTATATAAAATATTTCAAAAAAGAAACTTGAGTGATCGTATAGTATTTGTGGCCAGTGGTAAGCTAGGTTTGCCAGCTAATGCTGCTCGTGCTTTTGCTATGGGAGCAGATGTAATCAATGTAGCTCGCGAGGCTATGATGAGCATAGGATGTATCCAAGCACAGGTTTGCCATACGAATACATGTCCAAGTGGTGTGGCCACTCAGAGTAAATGGCTGCAGGCGGGTATCGACCCTACTTTGAAATCTGAACGCTTTTACAACTATGTGAAGTACTTTAGAAAAGAATTACTGGAGCTTACACATGCCAGTGGATATGAGCATCCGTGTCAGTACAGTTTAGACGATGTAGAAAGCAATACAGATGATAAGTCTCAAATTAGTACTCTAGAGGAAATCTACGGGTATACCAAGTCTAGAGTAAGCTACACTTCATTAGAAGATTTGGCTGACTGCCCTTATTTAGGCGGTCAGTATAATTAGGCTAAAAAAGTTCTGATTCAGGCCTTTCGTCTTGTACTTCTCCATTCTCTCCATTTTCATCTCCAAGCATATTGCCACAGTCTAAATCTATGGTCATCTCTATGTTTGGTTTTTTAAAGCGACCACGGCCATATTCCATAGTGGGATTAGCGTAAATCTGCTCCATATATTTGCCAAAAATAGGAAGAGCCATATTAGCCCCTTGTCCGTAGTAAGTACTGCGAAAATGTACGTTGCGTTCCTCTGCACCTACCCAGCATCCACTCACTAGGTTAGGAGTCACTCCCATAAACCAGCCGTCCGAGTTGTTTTGTGTAGTACCAGTTTTGCCACCTAAAGATACGTCAGCTGGTATGTTAAATCTGCTGCCACGCAGTCTTGCCGCAGTACCGCCGCTCATAGTCACTCGTTCGAGCATTTTGCAAATTATATAAGCTGTCTGCATTCTGATAGCTTCGTTTTTTTCTGGAGTAAATTCTTCTAAGATATTACCATTTTTGTCCTCTATTCGCGTCACGAATATGGGTGCTACAAAGGTGCCTCCATTGGCAAAAGTGCCATAAGCACCTACCATTTCAAATACAGAGATATCCATAGTGCCTAAGCATATAGACGGATATGGTTCAAACTTACTCTCATCTATACCCATTTGTCCAGCAGTCTGTCGCACTACTTCAGCACTATTAGGTCCTAGTCTCTTCATTACACGAGCGGTGACGGTATTTATAGACTGTTGTAATCCTTGATAAAAAGTCACCTCTGGAGGAACTTTGCCAGAGTTTTGAGGTCTCCATTCCTTACCATTACCATACTCTACTATTACTGGACCCGTACTTTCTTTTTCGCATGGCTGTATTTTATCATCATCCAATCCGCGTGCGTATACCAGTGGTTTGAAGGTAGACCCTACCTGGCGTGTGGCTTTTTTATTGACGTGGTCATACTGGAAATGGGTATGATTGATACCACCTACCCAAGCTTTAATATGCCCGGTCTGTGGCTCAAAACTCATAAATCCAGCATGCAGAATTTGCTTTGTGTACTTAAGCGAATCCATAGGGCTCAGCATAGTATCTATATCTCCATTCCAAGAAAAGAGTCTCATGTTTACCGGTTTATTCAGATAGTAGTCTATGGAATCTTGGTTACTTCTGTATTGTTTTTTTAAGCTTCGATAGCGTTGTGTGCGTTTCATCATACGGGCAGGATATTCAGGGTCATTAATTAAATCTCCATTTTTATCCTCTCCGTACCACGGATCTCTATTGCGGCGGGCGGTCTCATCAAAAAATTGTTGTTGAAGAGTTTTCATATGATTGGCTACGGCATTTTCAGCATATTTCTGAAGCCTAGAATCTATGGTAGTGTATACCTTTAGGCCATCGTCATAGATGTTATACTTTACGCCAGTTTGAGCGGCATAGTTCTTCGTCCATTCCTTCATCCACCCAGCAAGATGCGAGCGAAAATACGTGGCCATACCTGTATTATGATCTGTATAATACTTATCAGTAACTAGGGGCAGATTTCTAAGACTATCTCTTTCTGTGATTGATATATATCCATAGTTTTCCAACTGACCGAAAACTACGTTCCTTACCCACGTAGCATTGTTGGGATTTCGAATGGGGTTAAATCTAGTGTTAGCCCTAAGCATCCCTACAAGTACTGCAGATTCTTCTATTTTCAGATCTTTAGTCTTTTTATTGAAATATCTTTTAGCAGCAGATTTTATACCAAAACTGTTTCCGTAAGGCACAGTATTGAAGTACATTAGTATTATCTCTTCTTTTGTATAACGTTTTTCTATTTGTACAGCTAGGATCCACTCTTTGAATTTCTGTATGATACGATTGCTGTTATTTACGTCCTCTCTGTGGAATAAATTTTTAGCTAGCTGCTGTGTAATAGTACTTCCACCACCATCGCTTCCTAGTTTTGTTATAGCTCGGAGTACGGCTCTTCCGTCAATTCCGCTGTGACCATAAAAGCGTTCATCTTCTGTAGCTATAAGAGCTACTTTAAGGTGTTCAGGTAGATCTCCATAATCACTGTTAGTTCTATCCTCTTGATAAAACATTTTTCCGAGTACTTTTTCATCTTCTGAAAATATCTCAGAGGCTAACTTGGTTTTAGGGTTTTCTAATTCTTGGGTATCAGGGAGTGCTCCCCACAGACCATAGCGAATACTGAGCAGAAAGAGTAAAATAAAAAGTAGCCCAGCTACGAAAAGTTTCCAAAGGCGTTTAACCCATTTATTACTAGAAGAGTTTTTAGTTTTATTGGTAGGTGACATATGTCTTACTTATATTTTTTAGCAAAGAATCGAATATACTCATCATCGTCTTTAAGTTTTACGAGTATTCTGAAGTTTTCAGGAGTGATAGCATAGAAGTTGGCATTTTTCAGTCCTATCTGTGTGAGAAAACTGGTACTGGCCTCCATTTCTTTATGATACTGTATAGCTGTTGTTTTACTATCAAACTGTTTGATGTAGTAGAGCTGTTTTTTTTCAAAGACTAGGCTTGTTACCTGTAATGGGATAGTACCAAAGAATTTAGTATTGTAGTCACCTAAATCTAGTTCTATTTTAGGGCTATTTTCAGTATTACCTGTAAGCACATAGTAGTGCACCCCATTTAGGTTAGAGGTAAAACTAGATAATGCATCAAGAGCCATTTCATCATCTGCGGTGAGCAGCCTTATGGTATAAGCGGCCTGCTCGCCAATAGCGGTTCCAGAATAAGCTTCTTTGATGCCTTCTAGTTCTGAGATGTAGGCTTCTTTACCAGCAGTCTGACCTATAGTGAGTGCGTAGAGGTAGTCTATTTTAGCTTGTATAGAGTTGCCTGCATACTCTTTATCTATTGTCTTCTTAATGCTAAATACCGTATCAAACTGTTCATTTTTAAAAGCAGTGAACATACGTTCATATATTGCTATTACTTCATCATCGCTGTTGTCTTCTATGATTTCCTTATTATTCAGTACACTGTTAAATGCAGTCTCTGGAAACTCATCTGCTACCATTTTGGCATAGCTTGCCGCACCAGCACTGTCTCCTAGTTCAGTGGCATTTTTAGCGAGGTAAAATAGTGCTTCTGGTTTATGTAAGGTCGCAGGATACTTATTGAGTAGATTAGTAAGGTTAGTCTTAGACTGTACGTATTCTTTTAGCTCATCAAAGTAGATCTTTCCTATTCCTAAATAGGCAGCTTGTATTTTTCTTTTAGCGACTAACTGAGCAGTAGAGCTAAAGGGAATATCTTTATAATAATCCAATTTATCAGAAGCTACGTCTTTTAAGAGCTCTTCCTGCTCTTTATCCTTGGAACTGCTGTAAGTATCAGGATCACTTTTTTCTTCCTGTGAGTCATCAGAATTAGACTTAAGTGCTAGAGCACTAGACATAGCACTCTTGTTTAGAAATCGCCAGAAGTTATCGTGCTTTCTCTTGCCCCATGTTCTCTCGAAGTCATTACTACCTCTAGCTACAGTGCTCGTGTTATAAAAGTACCACGTAGAGCCATTTCCTGTAGTTGCATTTATTCCACCTCCGTTGCCAGGGTTTCGTGCGTTAATTTGTGCTTGTTCTTTGCGTATAATCGCGTCTTCTTTGGCCAAGCGTGCAGTCTCTTTTTCTTGTTCTATTAATCTATCTATCCGTTTATCTAAGAGCTCTCGGTCCATCATACTAAGAGTTAATAGGCTATCTTGTGTGCGTATAGTTTCTATATTTTCTATCAACTTAGATAAAATACTGTGTTTGGTTTTAATATTATCTACATTCGGATAGTCCTCAGGTATAATAGCTACGGAACTGTCATAGTAAGACTGGGCGTTGTCATACTTTCTGTTTTCGAAGTAGTAGTCTGCTAAAAAGAGGTATGTTTTAGTGAGCTGAGTAGTATTAGATCTCTTAGCAGAGGCAGATTGCTTCATGTAGGTGAGACCCTGATTTTCATTATCAGTTGCAAATTCCAGTTTAGCCAGTTCATAGTATATCTGATTATAATATTCTATATTTTTATCATCCTCGAGCATTCGCTTAAGGTACTTTTTGGTCTTTTGGGCACCTTGTCCGCCAGCCTCTGAGGTAGATTTTGCCATACCTAGATTGGCTTGAAAAACGTATTCGTAAGGGGCATTCATTCGGAGTACCTTTATGAAGTGTTCGTTTGCTTTTTGGTATTTTTTTTGTTCTAAATAAAGCTGACCTAACACGAAGTTTGTGCGGTATCTTAGCGTTCTGTCTTTTAGTTTATTCAGTCCTTTTTGGAGCAATTTGATAGCTATAGCATTTTTGCCCTGCTTTACCATCAGGTCACCTGCAGAGAGATTCAGCCCCGTATTGAACTCATTATCGGTACTTTTTATTTTGGTTAATAAACCGTATATAGCTTCTGCATCATCTAGCTTTTCTTGCTGTATATAGCTTTTCATGAGCCAAAGTTGACTCATGGCCTTTATAGTTTCGTCTGTGTATGCATTATTTACAAACTGGAAAGTCTCTATAGAAGCGTAGTAGTCTCCACTAAAAAACTGTGTTTGTCCAATTAAAAAGTAAGCATTGTCTGCCCACTTACTACGTGGCTTATTCTGGATTACCTTGGATGCTTTTTTCATGGCCTCTTCCATAGGTGCACGCATATTTTTAGCATCATCCGCTGTACCATAAGGATAGATAGCTATCACTTCATTAAAGTCATCCAGCTGTTTAGTAGCGAGATTATCCACTGCTGCATCCAGTTTTTGAGTAGCATTAAAGTAGATATTAAATCGAGCTACCATATTATTCCAATTTCTCTTTAACCATGGATCATCATTAGACTGAGCCATAGTATGACTGCACGTGGCTATGAGTAAGAATAATGTTATGTATTTCCGTGTCCTCAAATCTTTATTTCTTATTAACTTTGCGATTAGATAACTGCCAAGACAGCAAAAATATTTTAAATACGTCGCAAACACCGCTAAAAGTTGGGTTCTTTAAGAAAAAAAATATCAACGAAGTTCAGAAATAGGTACAGAATAATTCTCAGACAGGATGATAACCTGGAGGAGAAAGTATCTGTAGTCCTTACTCCTCTTAATGTTTTGATACTTGCTAGTACAGGACTGTTACTTTTTGGTGCGGTCATTTATATGCTTTTAGCCTATACCCCTTTGAATCACTTTTTCCCCACTAAAAGTGCAAAGTATAGCGGTATGGAGCAGTATAAGATGACTCAGAAGATAGACTCTTTAGAGACTAGCTTAGGTCAGCTTAGACTCCAGTCTGATATACTAGGTAAGGTTTTAGCAGGCGAAGATGTGAGTATTAATATGGCTGATTTAGAGGAGCTTGATGAGAAGGTAGAAGTCAGCTCCTCGGTACCAGTAATGTCTTCCACAAGTATACGGCCGGCAGAGCCTACCGCGAATGATTATAATTTTTTTGTACCACTTAAGGGAGTCATAAGTGATACATTCAATCAGGATAGAAAACATCTTGCTGTGGATATTGCCGCTAAAAGTAAAGAGGTGATTAAATCCGTACAAAAAGGTACGGTCATATTCGCTGCGTGGACTCCAAACGGAGGACATACACTAATTATACAGCATCCAGGTAATTTTATATCTGTGTATAAGCACAATGCAGTGTTGCTTAAGAATGAAGGTACATTTGTAAATGCAGGAGATGCGGTAGCTCTAGTAGGTAATACTGGAGAACTATCGTCTGGTCCTCATTTGCACTTTGAGCTGTGGAAGCGAGGAGTGGCAGTTAATCCCCGAAACTATATCAATTTTTAAAAAACAAGAATAAAATCAAATACGAGTATAAAAATGTTAGGCAAAAAAGAAAAATCTGTCCCTCAAAATAATTCTGCAATTAACGTAATTGGAGAGGGGACCGTCATAGAAGGAAACTTACGATCTAGTGGAGACCTGAGAATAGATGGTACGGTACACGGTAATGTATCTACGACTTCCAAATGTGTTTTAGGTATAAGCGGGAAGATAGTGGGTAATGTCAATGCGAAAAGCTGTGATTTAAGTGGTAGGGTAAATGGTAATTTACTTGTGAGTGAGTTATTACTTTTAAAAAGTAGCGGTAAGGTTGACGGGGATATCAAAACAGATAAGATAGTAGTAGAAAATGGCGGAGAGTTTAATGGCTCTTGTACCATGGGGAATGCTCTTTCTGACGCTAAGAGTGCAAAAGATAAAGATGGCCAAAAAGCCACAAACGAATAATTCCGTAAAATATGCTGGACTTGGGTTTCAGCTGGTGGCTATCACATTGGTACTCATTTTCTTAGGAAAGGCATTGGATAATTATTTTAATTTAGAATCGGTTTTCTTGCTTGTCGCCATATTTATTGCGGTATTTGCAGTCATTTTTATACTAATAAAGAGTTTGAAGTAATATGAGTTTCAATTTCATCGGAAAATTGACCGCAATGACTTTAGTTTTTGTGGCAGCTGTTCTTGCGTTCTTTTATTGGAAGGGTAGCGAAGAACAATGGTGGTTTTGGTCGGCATTAATATTTTACTACGTTGTGGGATTATTGATAGGATTAAAGACTCAGAGGGCGGTAGTAAGTACTTCTAATTCGCGATTTTTTACAGGAGTGATGGGAGCCATTGGAATACGGATGCTTTTGTGCTTAGTTTTCTTATCTATCTACTTGATAGTAAGCGATATAAAAGCAAAAGAGTTTATTGTATTCTATTTATTTTTATATTTATCTTATACAATATTTGAAATATATCAATTAGTTTCTAGATTGCGGACCGAAAAAAGTGGCAATCTTGATAATACAACAAGCTAAGTATCAGAACTTTATGAACACAGCAAAAGCCAGCTTTTTGGCTCTTACACTTGTTTTAATGACGTCTTTAGGAGCTATTGCTTCAGGAGGAGACGATAAAAACGAAGAAGAATCCTTCGTGCCAGGAGATGTTATCATACATCACGTCTTGGATAATCACGAGATTCATATTGGTAATTTTCACATTCCATTGCCTATTATCCTTTGGGATAGTAAAAATGGAGGACTTATACCGCCATTTAGCTCTCATCACCTGTCTTCTGGCTATGTACACAGCGGTTATGTGATGGATCATGAGAAAATTTACCATGCCAATGAAGAAGGTGGTAAACTAATCGTAGGATACGAGGAAGAGACCGATGAGCCGATATATTCAAAACCGCTCGATTTTTCAATAACAAAAGCAGTAGCGGGTGTATTCATAACATCAATACTAATGCTTCTTATATTTTTTGCTGCGGCTAAAGGGTATAAAAATAGAACAGGGCAAGCTCCTAAAGGAATACAGTCAGCAGTAGAGCCGCTCATAGTATTTGTGAGAGACGAGATTGCTAAACCATCGATAGGTAAAAAACACGAAAAGTTTTTGCCGTATTTATTGACAGTATTTTTCTTCATATGGATTGCCAATTTATTGGGTCTTATCCCATTCATAGGAGGTTTTAATGTGACAGGTAATATTGCGGTAGCATTAGTACTCGCATTGCTTACATTTATAATCACAGCAGCTAATGGTAACAAAGATTACTGGATGCATATCCTATGGACACCCGGAGTGCCTTGGTGGCTCAAAGTACCCATTCCGTTGATGTTTATCATTGAATTTATTGGTTTCCTTTCCAAGCCTATCGTATTGATGCTTCGTTTATTTGCAAACATCACAGCAGGTCACATTATTATATTGGCTTTTGTTAGTTTGATATTTATATTTGATAATCTGTATGGTGCTTGGGGTGGAATTGGAGTATCTATAGTATCTGTTATATTTTCTATCTTTATGTTCTGTATAGAACTTCTGGTAGCATTTTTACAGGCTTATGTATTTACATTACTATCTGCACTTTACCTAGGTAGTGCAGTAGCAGAACATGCTCACGAGCATTAAATAAAAGAATAAGAATTTTTAAATAAACATAAATCAAAACAAGTAACAATTTAAAGTAATGGAACTTTTAACAATTTTATTAGACGGAATCGCACAAATGGGTGCAGGAATCGGAGCAGGCATCGCAGTTATCGGTGCAGGTCTTGGTATCGGTCGTATCGGTGGTTCAGCATTAGAGTCTATGGCTCGTCAGCCTGAGGTTTCTGGAGACATTCGTGCAAACATGATCGTAGCAGCAGCTCTTGTAGAGGGAGCAGCGTTCTTCGGTATTATCGTTTGTCTATTGATTGCTCTGGCAGGATAAAAATATAATAGTGGGCGGGAATATCTCGTCCACTTCATATATTTTTAAGAAATAACAAGATGGAATTATTAACACCAAGTATTGGTCTCGTATTTTGGATGTCAGTGGCATTCCTTATCGTGCTTTTCATTTTAAGGAAGTATGCATGGTCTGGGATATTGAAGGCTCTGAAAGACAGAGAAGACTTTATCGAGAGATCTCTAAAGTCAGCTGAAGATGCTAAAGCTCAAATGAGCTCGCTCAAAGCTGAAAATGAGAATCTCCTCGCTGAAGCTAGAGCTGAGAGAGAAACTATTCTTAAAGAAGCAAAGGAGATGAAAGATAAGATTCTTTCAGATGCTAAAACTATAGCTTCAGAAGAGGGTAGTAGATTAGTAGCTGCTGCTAGAGGTGAGATAGAAAAAGAGAAAAACCAAGCTCTGTCTGATATCAAGAAGCAAGTAGGTGAAATTTCTCTAGCGATAGCAGAAAAAGTAATCAGAAAAGAGCTAAGTGATACAGGTGCTCAGGAGGCTTTAGTAGCTGAGCATTTAAGTAAAGCACAAAGTAACTAGTCTATGGCAACTAGCAGAATAGCAACTCGATATTCTAAGTCACTACTCGACTTAGCCCAATCTAGCGGTACGCTGGATATGGTAAAATACGATATGGATAACATAGTACAGATCTGTGCAGAATCAAAAGAACTGCAGAGCTTACTGAAAAATCCTATTGTAAAGATAGAAGATAAAAAGGCTGTATTGGCAAAGGTATTTGCAAGTGCAGATGAAACTACTCGTACATTTATTAGCTTATTAGCAGATAGACGAAGAGAAGGAGAACTGGCTAATGTAGCTACTAACTTTATATCCTCTTATAATGAGATGAAAGGTATAGCAAGTGCTACTGTGGTCACGGCTACTGCTCTTACTGGTGATGCACTAGCTGATATGAAAAGCTACGTGAGTACACTATTAGGTAAGGCAGATATAGATCTTACAAATGATGTAGACCCATCTATCATAGGTGGTTTCGTCATAAAACACGAAGACAAACTTTTAGATAAAAGCGTGTCTAAAGAACTTAGAGAAATCAGAAAACAATTAATTTATAATTAGGTAAGAGAATGGCTGCAATAAGACCAGACGAAGTTTCTAGCATAATAAAGGAGCAACTAGCAGGTGTAAAAACTGATGCTCAACTAGAAGAAGTAGGTACTGTACTCCAAGTAGGAGACGGTATCGCTCGTATATACGGACTTACTCAAGTAAAATCGGGTGAGCTTATAGAGTTTGATAATGGTGTGCAAGGCATAGTGTTAAACTTAGAAGAAGATAACGTAGGAGCTGTACTTTTAGGTAGCTCTGTGGGTATCAGTGAAGGCGATACTGTGAAGCGTACTAACCGTATAGCATCTCTGAAAGTAGGAGAAGGTATGCTAGGCAGAGTAGTAAATACGCTAGGTCAGCCTATAGATGGTAAAGGACCTATAGTAGGCGATACGTATGAGATGCCTCTGGAGCGAAAAGCACCAGGAGTAATCTACAGAGAGCCAGTGACTGAGCCTATGCAAACTGGTATCAAAGCGATAGATGCTATGATTCCTGTAGGTCGTGGTCAGAGAGAGTTAGTAATCGGTGATAGACAGACTGGTAAAACAGCTGTATGTATCGATACTATTATCAATCAAAAAGAATTTTATGATGCTGGTGAGCCAGTATTTTGTATATATGTAGCTTGTGGTCAAAAATCATCTACAGTAAAGCAAGTAGTTAACTCTTTAGAAGCTAAAGGTGCGATGGCATATACTGTCGTAGTAGCTGCTTCTGCTGCTGATCCTGCTCCTATGCAGTTTTATGCTCCGATGGCGGGTGCTGCTATAGGTGAGTTTTTCCGTGATACGGGAAAACCAGCTCTTATAGTATTTGATGATTTGAGTAAGCAAGCAGTAGCATACCGTGAGGTGTCTTTACTTCTAAAGCGTCCTCCAGGACGTGAGGCTTATCCAGGTGATGTATTTTACTTGCACTCTCGTCTATTAGAAAGAGCTTGTAAAGTAAATAGCAATGATTCTATTGCTCAGGAGATGAATGACTTGCCAGATTCTATCAAGTCAATGGTGAAAGGTGGTGGCTCATTAACCGCACTTCCTATCATTGAAACTCAGGCTGGTGATGTTTCTGCTTATATTCCTACTAATGTAATTTCGATTACAGATGGACAAATATTCCTAGAGTCAGATTTATTTAACTCAGGTGTGCGTCCAGCTATTAACGTGGGTATCTCGGTATCTCGTGTAGGGGGTAATGCTCAGATTAAGTCTATGAAAAAGACTTCAGGTACATTGAAATTAGATCAAGCACAGTATAGAGAGCTTGAAGCTTTTGCTAAGTTCGGTTCTGATCTAGATGCTGCTACTAAAGGAGTATTGGATAAAGGAGCACGTAACGTAGAGATACTGAAACAACCTCAGTTTTCTCCACTTTCTGTAGGTAAGCAAGTAGCTATAATATACCTCGGTACCAAAGGATTGCTAAAGTCGGTTCCCGTAAATCAAGTACGTAAGTTTGAAGAAGATTTCTTAATGAAAATGGACGCAGATCATAAAGACGTGTTGGATTCATTATCTGCAGGTAAGTACACACCTGAACTTACAGATGTATTGGAAAAGGTAGGAGCAGAAGTAGCTAAAAATTACAAAGCCTAATATAAAATGGCAAATCTTAAAGAAGTAAGAACACGTATAGCGAGCACACAATCTACTCAGCAGATAACTAAAGCCATGAAAATGGTGTCGGCTACTAAGCTGCGTAAGGCACAGAATGCTATTACCCAAATGAGACCCTATGCCGATAAATTAAACGGCATATTGATGAATTTGGCTGATTCTGCTAAAGATGAAGAAGCACTTCAAGGTTACTTTGAGCACAGAGAGTTAAAGAATGTACTTCTCATAGTAAACTCTAGTGATAGAGGTCTGTGTGGAGGGTTTAACTCTAATGTGACCAAGGAGGTGAAGAAGCTCATTGCTAATAAGTATGCTAATGTCAATGTAGAAGCAAAGTTTTTAGGAAAGAAAGCATTCGAGTTTTTTAAGCGTGCTGAGTTCACTAAAGATACTTCTAACATGGAGGTTTTCTTAGACTTAAACGCGGATGCCGCATTTAATATAGGGGAATCAGTTATCAATGATTTCTTGGCAGGAAAGTACGATGAGGTAAGAGTGGTGTATAATAAATTTAAAAATGCCGCTACTCAAATTATTACTGCAGAGAAGATTCTACCGGTAGAGTTAGAGTGTTTTACCACGAGCAAGGAAGATAATGTGAAGTATAATTCTGATTTCTCGTTTGAGCCTTCTAAGAAGGACTTACTCTTCACTATCATACCAAAAGTAGTCAAAACTCAGCTGTACCGAACTATGTTAGATTCTCAAGCATCTGAACACGGTAGCCGTATGGTAGCCATGGACAAGGCTACAGAAAATGCAGGTGAGATCATATATGACCTAAAGCTACAGTATAACCAAGCCCGTCAGGCAGCTATTACCACAGAGATACTAGAGATAGTAGGTGGTGCAGCAGCACTAGAAGGGTAGATAAATACGATAATAATATAGAAGCCTTCTCCAGCAATGGGGGAGGCTTTTTTTCTGTAATTACTTTTAAGTGATACTTCTCTTTTTTCTTGTACCTAATGAAAATTAGAGAGGTCAAGATATGTTTCAATATTAAATGATACATTCGAAAAATGAATTATCTAGTTGCCCATTCCTCACTTTTGCTAGTTTATAGAATTGCTTGGCTTAGCCCAGAGTTAACATTAGGTTGAGTTTATGAGTATAAATAGAAATAGAATATGTTAATATATGATAAGTAGATTAAAATTAATTTTTAAGACGATTACTCTTGCTTTCGCATTTGGGATATTCTTTGGTGGATGCAAACCAGATGGTCCTACTCCAGTAGAGGACCTTGGATTTTTTCCGCTGGGAGAGATCAAAGAGTATCATTATTTCCAACCAGGCAGTTGGTGGGTATATAAGAATATGATCTCTGGAGAGCTAGATACTGTGGTCATGGCAAGGAGCAACATTGATACTATCCCT
>Ga0222647_1000056_pt1 | contig 59733 bp, 53 predicted proteins | sample AntAcemetagen333_FD_179864 | JGI IMG/M metagenome (GOLD analysis project Ga0222647, IMG submission 179864) | Saline water microbial communities from Ace Lake, Antarctica - #333 | ecosystem: Environmental > Aquatic > Non-marine Saline and Alkaline > Saline | place: Antarctica: Ace Lake...
TGAAGAAAGAAGTTTTACCGTCATGCTGCTTACCTAAGAAAACAAAGCAATGTTTGTTAAAAGATAGGGTTCTTAAACCACACGCTACCGTTCTTATTAGGTGCTTTTCAAACATCCGTTTAAACCATTCGTGGTTTTCTTCGGTTTTTACGTAGCTGCAAAGATTACCTATATGGTCGGTGTCAGTTGGCGACCACTTGGGTAATGATTCAAAGTAATCTACAAACGGGTTAAATGACTTGGATAGTAAAGTAGATTTTATAAGTACGTCTAAAACGGTTTTGAATCCCGTATAACCCGATTCAAAAAGAGTTGTTTGTATATTAGCTAATTCACGTTCTCCAATTGAAGAAAATACTTCTTTTGAATCGTTCTTTTTGTATTCGGTCTCTTTTAGTACATCATTGAAGCGAAACGAATAATTCGACTGTAAAAAACCTTTTACCAGTTCATAGGTATTTTTTTTCTTCTTATGAGTTATGGAAATGGGAGTTGATTGTTTACGGTTTAGTTCGTCTGTTAATCTGCTTTTACTTAAATTTGTCTTGCTCATTTTTTGATTGTCTAAAAGTGAAATAATAGCCCGTTAGCGACTTGTACTTGCTTTCGGGTCTTTTTAATTGGTAAAAAAACTGATTACTGGAATACCAAAGTAATTGGCTACGTTTTGGGCTTCACTGACCGTGATGTCTTTTTCACCCCTAACTAATTGCCAAAACCGTATGCGGTTGATGCCTACGGCTGTGTAGAACGCTTTGCTTGGTTGAAACTTTGTTAGTGTTTCATTTTCAAAATTGTTGATTGATTCTTGAATCGGATTGTCATTAGTCATACTAAATTGATTTATTATTATGCAAATATTGACTAAATAATCAATTCAAAAAAGACTTTTAGGTCAATTATTATTTAATAGTAATCTGTTTACTTTGTATTTATGGATTTATACGAAAAAATTAAGGCCATCAGGGAATCCAAAAAAACCCCGTCAGTTATGACGAGGTTCTTTATTGGCTGGCTTAGTTCTTCCATTATCAATCTTCCATTGCATCAAGCAATTTCTTAGTTTGTGCCGTTAAAGGGTCTAACTCTGCTTTTTCCCGCCGAACCATTTCAACCGTTTTAGCTTGAAGCGTTACTACATTAGCTGATGCCTTTGGCTTTGGGTCGCTTGAATCAGCTTTTTTCCTGTGGTTGGCTTCCATGTGTTTCAAGATATCGACAAAGAAATTATGACCTGTAATGTCAATAATTTTAGAACCAAAATTTGAGTTAACTTCAATCACGTAAGAATTACCCTTTTCGTCTTTCATTATATCAACACCTGCGGTTTCGAGTTGACAAGCCTTTGCCGCCCTTACACAAGTATCTTGGTCTGCTTGACTTAGCATTACCTTTTCACCTGTACCTCCTTTACTGATGTTAGCCTTGAAACCTTTTATTGCTGTACGCTTCATAGCTACCACAACTTTATCACCTATTACTATGGCTCGGTAGTCAGTCGCTTTCCCTTCGACATAGGATTGCATCAAAAGTGAAATGCCGGACTTAGCAAAAGATTCTAAGGTGTCGTTTGTTTGGTCGGAGCTTTCAAATTTCAAAACTCCAACGCCCTGCGAGCCATGCGATAATTTACCTACCACCGGCAATCCTCCAACTTTTTCAACTAAAAATTCAGGATGGCTTGGTTTAAACGCCATTATGGTTCTCGGAACCTTTAGCCCGTGACTGCTCAATATTTGGGTTGTGGTGGCCTTATCTCTCGCTGTTAAAATGCCGTATGCTGATTGTGTGGAGTAAATACCTAAATTGATATTCAGGTGGCGTAAAATTCTGCTTCCGTAATCTACATTACTACCTATTCTTGTAATAACTGCATCGTAATTTTTAATAAAAATCCGTTCGGGCTTTTCCAGTTCAGGATTTCCATTATAAATGCGGTCATAACCATTGGTTACATCTGAAACCTCGAAATATAGGTTTTCGGGGTGAAAGTGTTCGTAGGTGTAACCTAAATCTTTGCATGCTTTAATAAAGTGTTTACTTGGTTGTGCCGTAGCTAAATGTAAAACGTTCATTTTGTAGATTGTTTTTGGGTGTAATTAAGAGTATTTATTTAAAAATCTTTTGGGCGTTTCTAAGGTTACCTTTTCGGCTTTTTCTTGTTCTTTTCGTTCTAATTCTTCGTTTAAATCTTTCATTATCGTTTAAAAAGTACGGTAAAATACTAAAAATGTCAGGCTTAAAATTACGTAAACTACTGATAGTCAGACTAAAGAGTAATTTGCGAAAATATTCACGGAGGTCTTGCCTACATACTAATGACATGACTTGCCCTAAGATTGTAATGCAATTGCACGGTGTCGGGCTGTGATATATGATTTTGACTATTCATTTTGAGGGTTGGTTTTCAATAAGGAACTCGTTAAAGTCTTTGGCTCTGGGGTATATCATATTTGACTGGTTCACTACTGAAATGTTGTAGGTGGCAAGTTGTTCCAATGCCTTGCATCCTGCTTTGTCATTGTCTAAAAAACAGTTCACTTTTTTACCCACAAGCATAGGCAATGCAATTTTTAGGTTTACGGTAGTATTTAAAATGATAGTGGTAACGTTTGGGCTTTCCAGTCCATAATATTCAAGTGCTGAAAGGAAATCGAAGAAGCCCTCAAACAATGCGATTGCATTAGTTCCTTTATCAATCGTGGTTATCCCGTTGGCTGTTTTGGATTTAAAGCCCTTACCGCTCCGTAATTCGTAGCCGTCTGCATCGTTTTTAAAACCGATAGCGTAATAGTTCCGCCCTTTATTGGTGTACTGTACTTCTTTCAAATAACGCTTTGCCGTGGCGGTGCTAATTGACCTGCTGTTTGCATAGGCTATTAGGTTCGGGTTGTCCAGTTCTTTTATTGCCGTTACTTTCATCGGCTCTTTACTGGTTCGTTCTTTACGGCTAAAAGAAAAAGAAACGGGGTCTTTGTCTGCTAACTTCTTAGCTGCTTCGGTGAAGCTGCACTTTTCCAGTAACATTACTAAATCAATGATACTACCACCCTTTCCGCTGGAATAATCATTGAATAGGTTTTTCTTCAAACTGACGTAGAAAGATGGTGTCCGCTCGTTGGTGAAAGGTGAATGATAAACTAACTGGTTGCCCGTTTCTACTGGCTCAATGCCCATGTTTGACAAATACCCTGCAATTGGTATTTGCTTTACTTTCTGTATGGTTTCGGATGATATGAACATAATCTTTTTCTTTTAGCTGTAAATGATAGCGTAGAGCCTGAATCTTAAACCCGAACTATTGCATTTTTCTTAGAAAGTGAAAAAACTTTTTTTTCAGGGTTTTATAAAGTTGCCGACTACATGACTACAAACTTTTAAAACACTAACTATTAATTATTTAAGTACTTATTTTTCTCAACTACCAATCGACTACAACCGACTACAACTGACTACAAATAGTATTAAATACACTATACTTCTGACTTGTAGTTGAATTGTAGTCGGTTTGTAGTCAGTAATATTAATATATAAATAACTGATTATAAGTTAATTAATCAGTTGTAGTCGATGTAGTCGGCTTTTTTGACAATATTCCGTGAATTTGTAAATTATAGGTCTTTACAAAAAACATATAACTTGGACTATTCCGATACGGTAGCCGAACGGATTGTTTCTTATATCCGAAGTAACTTAATGCTTTTGTGACCTGAAAAGAGTTTAAACGAATGGTGTTTTTAGTGTACTCAGTTAAGCAACCAAGTATGTCAGTAGTGTTTACTGGATAGGCTTGTATATCGTCTTTGTCGGACGGCTCAAACAGCTCCTCAATTAAATCCATTTCGGGCGTAGTGCGTTGATAGCTTCTATTTTGTTTCTCAACGGTTTTTACTTCACCATTGGTAAGTGTACCGTTTTCACCATTCAGAACGTAGTAATAAGCCTGCGACCAAACGCCGCCAATATCCACGTTTTTGTTATATCCGTTTTCGTTTCCGTGGTCATGGTTAATGTCGTTAATAGTGAAAACTAACCACCGAACGTTTCCCGTAACATCGTTCAAAAACTCTCTTTCGTTGGTTGTACCGAAGAAACTGGCGTAACGCTGTTGCATGGTATCACGAACGCCATAGTGGTTTCTTATTTTAGTATCTGACTGGCTAAAAAGGCTCTTTACTCGGTTTGCGTCCGTTTTGCTAAGATCGTGCAATTCATCGAGGTTTATCAGTAGGTTTTGGCTTAGTGCTATAACACTATCTTTATGGTCTAACGGTGGGTTTTCCTTGTAGTAGGGCTTTAATACTTCAGGGGCTAAAAACCTGAAGAAAGAAGTTTTACCGTCATGCTGCTTACCTAAGAAAACAAAGCAATGTTTGTTAAAAGATAGGGTTCTTAAACCACACGCTACCGTTCTTATTAGGTGCTTTTCAAACATCCGTTTAAACCAGTCGTGTTGCTCTTCGGTCTTGATATAGCCGCAAAGGTTGCCAATATGGTCGGGGTCGCTTGGCTTCCATTTGGGCAATGATTCAAAATAAGCTGTAAACGGGTTAAACAACTCGGATAAATCGGTGGATTTCAAAAGCACGTCCAACACGGTTCTAAAACCCGTATGCCCTGCCTCAAAAAGAGTTATTTGTATGTCGGCTAATTCTCGTTCTCCAATGGGTATAAACGCTTCTTTAGAACCTTTCTTTCTGTATTCGGTTTCTTTCAAAACCTCGTTGAAGCGAAACGAGTAATTTAATTGTAGAAAATCTCTAACTATCTCGTATTTGGATTTTGCATCACTTGACTTTTTGTCGTTTTTTTTCATTATATTTGATACGTTTTAACTATATATTTGATTGATTATCAGTATTATAATTTTCAGCACTTTCAATTTTTACTGAAACTTGAAAGTTTTTAAAATCCGCTAATGGCTGTAAACATTAGCGGATTTTTGTTTTACTTCTTGTTTTTCTTCGCTTCCAGTTTCTTCAACTCCTTATCAATGTCACGGATGCAGTCCTCACAATTTGCGGCTTCTAACTGCTTTTCGTGAATAGCGGCGGTATGCTGCATTAATTCACCTTGAATAGCCGTTTTGAAGTCAAGCAAAAGGCATTTTTCTTTTAAAAATTCGATTTCATTTTTCATATCAGCTACCAAGTTTAGAGTTTCTAAATGTTTCTTTCATTCCTAAAACCACGGCTTTTTGGCTGATTTTTGCATACGCTTTTAACGTTTGGGAAATATTTGAATGCCCCATTATCGCCCTCATTGTCTTTTCCGTTGCTCCCGCATTGTACAAGAGGGTTGCAAAGGTCTTACGTCCTAAGTGAGTGGTCAATTTTTGTTCAATTCCGGCAATTGCCTGAATTGCCTTTAAACTGGTGTTCATTTTTTGGTTTGAAAGTACGGGAACAACAAAGCCGTAATTTTTACAATATTTATCATCTTCGTATTTTGCCAAAATCTCTAACGCCTTTCGGTTGAGCATCACGGTTTGTGTTTTACGGGTTTTTTGCCTTTCAATGAAAATATATAGTTCACCCGTGGCAAGCTCGTAAATGTTAGATTTTCGCAAATGTTGGCAGTCGGTGTAGCTTAGACCTGTATAAATTTGATAGAGGAACACGTCTAAAGTACGCCGTAATCTTTCATCCATTAATTTCAGATTTTCTAACGTGTCGAGTTCTTCCTCGGTCAAACTTTCGACTTTCTTAATTTCAAAATTACGGCGAAAATTACCGAAAGAATTAACCGTGACGTAAGCGTTTGCAACGGCAAAACTCAACACTCGTTTGAAGTGCGAACAAGCCATCATGCTACTGTTGTGACTATAATCGCATTCACCTTTTAGGAAAAGAACAAATTCGGTTACGTCATTCGGTACAACTACCGAAATGGGTGCATTTGAGCCGTAACGACTAACGATAAACTCCTTTATTCGATTATTCCAAACCTTTATTTTACGTAGTGTACTTGGAGCCATACGGTCGCCCACTTTACAACGCTTTTCGCATTGTTCAAAATACAAGTCAAATAGCTTTACGAGCGTTGGGGCTGATAGTGTAGCGTAACCAAAAATAGCCGCTATAATTAAGGCTAAATCAATGGGGCGTTCCGTAATTTTCAATTCGGTGTAAAACTGTTGGGCTTTACTGATATAGCTTTGAAGCAAGATGTTTTTTTCAGGGTCGCCAATGATTTTTAAATTTTCGGTATCCAATTGGTCAGGGTAAACGAAAATTCCCGTTGAAATTGCTTTCTTCTTTTTGCCGTATCCGATTTCTATGTAAACTGGTAGCTTTTTGGGTGTGCTATTTCTGCTATTTAGTTGATTACCTCGTAGCCAAATTTTTACGCTAAAATTACAACTTGGTGGTTTTTTGCCTTTATAAACTTCGTTACGGTTTAATTCGTCTGTTAATCTACTTTTAGTTAAATTTGTCTGTTTCATTTTTACTTTACTTTAGATGTGAAATAATAGCCCTCAATCATTCTTACTGGTTGGGGGCTTTGCTTTAAAAAAGTTCTTTGGGTGTGCTTCCTATCCATTGGGCGATTCTTTCAAGTTCATCTAATCTTGGTTGAGATTCATTTTTTAAGTATTTCCCGAATGTCTTTTTAGGAATACATAAAACGTCCTTGTAAATACTTTCAGATAGTCTAACTTTTTCCTTCCCAAACTTTGATTCGATAACTTCACCGATTCGGTTTTGAACTGTTTTTGTCGTTGCATCATACATAAAATTGCATTTATAAATTAGTAATATGCAAATCAAATCAATATTATCTACATATCAAATAGATTCTATTTAAAAAACGATTAAAATACTATTTATACAAATAGTAAATTTGCAGTATGGAAATAAATGAACGGATTAAAACCCTTAGAACTGAAAAGAACCTTTCTCAAACGCAAGTTGCAGAATCACTAAATATTAGTCAGTCCTCTTACTTTCAACTCGAAAAAGGAAATACAGAATTAAGTATAAATAGGCTACAACAAATTGCACAAGCCTTAGATGTTGAGCTTGTGGAGTTACTGGGCTTAGATGCTCCCGTAGTTGATGAAAGTAAGATAAAGGAGTTGGAAAAGGAGATAGAAAAACTAAAGGGTAAAAATGCAGAACTTGACCATATTATTGGCTCTACCAGTGCTTATTTAAACTCAACGTTAGAACACTTTGCGGTAAAAATTGCGAATGAAAATAATTTTAAAATCAAACATTCAATATCTGTTAAAAGCAAAGTGGATGGTGAATGGAAAATTATTGGATTTTACCAATCAAAAAAAGAAGCTATTGAAGAATTTAATAAACTTAATTCTTTTGGTGAATTTGCAGATTTTTGGTTCAGGGAAGTATTATCAGATATTGACCGTAGAAAAGTGTATGAAATTATGTCAAATTCTAAAGAGTATAAAAAAGCGTTTTTGGTACTTTTAGGTACAAATATGATTGATGATGAAATAGCGATGAGGTTCTATGTTCAATTATTACACGGAAACAACAACGGCTAACACTTTAATAAATCTACTCACACATTTAACTAATTGATTATTAAACACTTAGCTGTTTTGGAATATCATTTAAACGCCTTATTAGGGGTGTTGTTGTATTACTGTGAGTGGCTTACAATTTGTAAAATGCTGTAAATAAGCGGCTTACCTCGCTAAAAGTTTACCCCCGTAGGGTCACTTCACAGTGATCTCGACACAAAAGCCTTCGCTTGATTGCGGAGGCTTTTTTTTGTTTATTGGGTTGCAACAGACTTCACTTAATTACGGCAACTCCATTGGGGCAACTCCATTGGGGCAATTCCATTGCTTATAAAACTGCATCGTTATTTCACATCCTTAGTAATAAAAGATCTGCTCGTTGAGATTTTGTCTCAGTCGCTCTTGATGCGTGTTTTGACTTAAACACCTTATTCCAAAACGAGAAGCTTATCGAGGTTACCTCAACTAAAAACTTCTTAACCGTTAAATAACATTCCAGAAGTTACTTCAACTTTGATTTCAAGTCTATTGTATATATTCAATTAATGAATCAGCGACTTGTCATGAAAATATTGAAACCCATTCTATTTTGTAGCTTGATGGTTCATTTTTCAGTCGTGGCTCAGCAGGATACTGTTCTTGTAAAACCGCTGATTACAGTAAAATTTGCTCCTTTTGGTTTGTTAGCACCAGATCCAAACTTTCAGTTTCAAGCCGAATATTTTACCCGTCAAAGTTCAAGTTTTGAAATTGGTCTTGGGCTCGGCTCCAACTCAACTTTTAAGGAAAGTGACAAACAATCTACCGCAATTTACCGCGTAGAGTATAAAAGGTATCTCCAGCCATTTACTAACGTAAAGAGGGCAGTTGGATATTTTGCAACCGAGCTTTCGCACAAAGATGTGTTAGTGAGCAAGGTTGGCTACAGAAAGGGTGGAAACAATTTGCTTGACCTAAAAGACCAAGCAAATTACCAATTAGATGTTAACTTCACGGCAATACGTCTCAAATACGGGTACACCTTCTTTGGAGAAAAGGGGCTTCCGATTTTCAATGCTTTTGTAGGAGTAGGTATTGCCTACACTAATAACCAAAACCTCAATTTACCTTCGGGTTACGGGGAGGAAAAATTCGGAATGGACTTGTTTCGGCGATACGAAGGTACCGGTATCTCCCTCTCACTACACGGAGGCGTTAGTCTTGGAGCTGGCCTTACGCGAAGACGTTAAAACCTCTCAAAAAGACTGCAATCAATTTCACGAAACTCATATTTAAAAACTGCTTCGTCTGGATTTTTAAATCTTAAGATAATTTCTTCTCCAGAGTCTTCTGTCAATTCTCCCGATGCCTTATAAAGCTTACCGTTTGAAATTTTAAATATCACCTCTTCGCTCTGCTCAGAACCTTCTATCACGTAATTGTGCATCCCACGAATAATATTATCACTTCTGACAGCGGTTATCGTTCCGTAAGCTCCGTCTGTTTGCCAAGGCTGCCAGTGCATAAACCCCGTCACTGAGTCAACATTCACTTTTAACGAAACGAAAGTTGAGTCTTGGCTCTCTGTTCCTTCAGTATACAGAAAACAAGTTTCAGCTTCTGACAATATAGCCTGTTCACTAACCTCCTCTTGCACAAGGCCAAAGCTACTTTCTTCCGTAGTACTTGAGAATGAATTGCAGTTTAAAGTGCCTAATGCCACCAAAACAAAAAGTAGCGAGTTCGTCATAATTTAATTATTGAAATATGTGGTGAATTTTAAGACATTTCAGAAAGTTCAAGCCAACGTAATTCTTTTTCGTCAAGAGAGTCTTTCAACTTCTTAAGGTCGTCTCCTAGCTTAGTGAGTTCTTCGTAATCAGTTACTTCACCGTTCATGAGTCGTCCAATTTCTTTGATTTGGCTTTCTGTTTTCCGAATTTCCTTCTCTAACGTTTCGTATTCCCGCTGCTCTTTATAACTGAGCTTTTTCTTCTCGGAAAGCTCGACTATTTTTTGAACGATTATCTCTTCTTTTGCAATCGTTTTCTTCGATTGACTTTCCTGTTCGATTTTTAGTTGTTCATCCTTCCAAAGTCGGTATTCGGTATAGTTTCCTGGGAAGTCTTTGATTTGCCCTTCACCTTCGAATGCAAATACATGATCCACGATATTATCAACAAAATAACGGTCGTGTGAAACAACCAGGAGACAGCCGGCAAAAGCTTGTAGGTACTCTTCTAAAATATTTAATGTGTCAATATCCAAGTCGTTAGTCGGCTCATCAAGAATTAAGAAATTCGGACTTTTCATCAGAATTTTCAGCAACTGCAACCGTCGTTTTTCACCACCACTTAATTTATGAACGTAATTATATTGCACTTTAGGCGGGAACAAAAACATCGTCAAAAAACCCGAAGCGGATAACTCCCGACCGTCGGCAAGTTTTACAAATTCAGCAATTTCACGAACTACTTCGATAACTTTTTGTCCTTCGTTAAAGTCCAGCCCAGATTGCTGATAATAACCTAAATTGATGGTTTCACCCACAACTACTTTCCCCGTATCTGGTTTAAGCTGTCCAGTAATCATATCCAGCAGAGTAGATTTTCCAACGCCATTTTTACCAACAATGGCTATTTTATCACCCCGCTTGAACGTATAGTTGAATTCTGAAATAAGTTTTTGACCATTAAAAGATTTGCTGACGTGCTGTATTTCGATAATTTTCTTACCAATCCGCTCTGACTTCGTAGCTAATTCTACTTTATCAACCCGCGTATTTACCGATGCCCGTTCTTTTAAATCATAAAAGGCGTCGATGCGAGATTGGGCTTTCGTAGTTCGAGCTTTTGGTTGCCGCCGCATCCATTCTAACTCTGACTTTAGACGCTTTTTGTCTTTTTCGAGCGTAGCATTTTCATTTTCCATCCGCTCCGCTTTTTTCTCCAAAAAGTAGGCGTAATTTCCGGTGTATTTGTGAATACTATTATTTACCAACTCCATGATGCGATTACTCACTTTATCAAGGAAGTAACGATCGTGCGTTACCAGAAACAGCGTCATATTAGCGGTTGACAAATAACCTTCTAACCATTCGATAGATTCGAGGTCAAGATGGTTAGTTGGCTCATCCAAAATAAGAAAATCTGGTTCTTCAAGTAATACTCTCGCTAACGCTACCCGCTTCTGCTGTCCGCCAGATAATTCCTTGATTTTTTTATCTGTATCCTGAAGCCCGAGCTTTCCCAAAATTTGTTTTACCGAAGCTTCGTAATCCCAAGCATCCAAGAAACTTAGTTGCTCAACTGCACTTGCTATCAGGTCATTATCGTCTTTTGCCATCGCCCGCTCGTAAGCAATTGTGGCTTTAGAACGCTCGGAATTTCCGTATAATATTGTATCCAGAACCGTGTCTTCTTCGTTGAATTCGGGATTTTGCTGTAAATACCCCATCTTAATATCTTTTCTGATGCTAAGAGCACCTCCGTCAGGATTTACGATACCGCCAATGATGTCAAGCAGGGAAGATTTACCAGAACCGTTTGCCCCAATAAGGGCAACTTTTTCACCTTGTAAAATACCAAAAGTCAGTTCTTCAAATAGCCAGCGTTCGCCGACGTTACGACCGAGATTTTCGGCAGATAAATAATTCATAATTTTGTGTGTTGTTCGATTGCCGAATTATCGGCACGTTTACGCAAAAATACGATAAAACGTTTAGGTTTGTCACGGTTCGGAATTTAGAATTGATCAAAACAATTTTGTCAAGGTACAAAAACACGATTTCTCGTTTGAATCAGGGTTAAAGTTTCCCGTCCTAATCCCCGAAAGTTATGACTTGAGGGAAAACAGTATTAGGATATGTTTGAAAGAACGCTTGAAGAAATTGTAAAATAAAAAGTTAGACAAGGGAAAGCCATCATGACTATTGACCCAAAATAAACAGGAAAAACTACGTTTATAAGGGAGTTTTTGAAAGAAGAAGAGTGCAAATTTCTTGACGGTAATGACCCAACAGTAAGAAAGTTATTAATCGAACCATTTACTAATAGAATATGAGATATTACTACTGAGCGAAGAAGGGTTTGGGAATAGAGTCGATTTTTTAAAGGCAGAACAACAACTAGAAAACTAATTTATCTACGGGTTTCAACTTTTGCCTTAACTAATCAATTCACGGCCATCGGTTTCCTAATTACCGCTAAAGCCGTTTTACGTATAGATTAAGTTTGCGGATTGCCGCTGCAATCGAAATGCTCCGTACGGACTATCTTCGAGAGCCCGCCTGGCGGCCTGATTAGACTGACGTTCGGAACTTTCATGAACAAACCGCACCTTGATAAACACAGGTATTACGTTGTTGATAAAAATCGTATCTTTCGAGTAATCATTGAGAAGAGAACTTTTGAGAGCATAATTTCGTAGCTATCCAATATTTCAAACCCTAAACCACCCTAGATGAAAATCGTCATTATCGGAAATGGCATTAGTGGAATTACCGCTGCACGTCACATCCGCAAGCAATCCGAACACGAAATACTAGTTATTTCAGGCGAAACTGAACACTTTTTTTCCCGTACTGCCTTGATGTATATTTACATGGGGCACATGCAATACGAAAATACAAAACCTTATGAAGATTGGTTTTGGAAGAAGAACCGCATTGATCTAAAAAAGACGTGGATTGAATCAATAGATTTCGACAAAAAGTCGCTACAAACCTCCGATAACGAAGTCATTCCTTACGATAAATTAATTCTTGCTCTTGGCTCGAAACCCAATAAATTTGGCTGGAAAGGTCAAGACTTAGAAGGAGTACACGGAATGTACAGTTTTCAAGACCTTGAAAAATTGGAAAACCGCTCCGAAAAAATCAAAACGGGCGTAATTGTTGGGGGCGGTTTAATTGGTATCGAATTAGCTGAAATGCTTCACTCCCGAGGTCAACACGCCATTTTACTTGTCCGAGAAAATAGTTTCTGGGACAACGTTTTACCCAAGGAAGAGTCTAAAATGGTAAACGAGCAAATTCGCAAAAACGGCATTGAATTACGTCTTGAGCAAGAGCTTGGTGAGATTCTAGGAAGTTCCGAAGTAAAAGCAATAAAAACAAAGTCGGGCGAGGTGATTAATTGTGAATTTGTTGGTTTGACGGCGGGCGTGAGTCCAAAAATAGAGTTGGTAAAAGGTACTAAATTAGAAACCGACCGTGGAATTTGCGTTAATGAATACCTCGAAACAAATATAGAGGATGTTTACGCCATCGGCGATTGCGTACAACACCGAAATCCACCTTCTGGGCGAAGAAATCTAGAGCAAATTTGGTACACTGGTAGAATCATGGGAAAAACCGTGGCAAGCACCATCTGCAACAAAAGAGAAAAGTATGACCCCGGCGTGTTTTTCAACTCGGCAAAATTTATTGACTTAGAATATCAGACCTACGGAAAAATACCCGCAAAACCAGACGAAGGAACGAGTACTTTCTGTTGGCAGCACTTAGAAGACGAGAAGTTAGTACGAATAAACTACGAAACAGAAACCGGGAAGGTAACTGGCGTAAATACGTTTGGAATCAGGATGCGTCACGAGGTTTGGAATGATTGGCTAAGAAGCGAAGCCACAATTCAGAACGTCGTCGGACATTTAGATAAAGCTAATTTTGACCCTGAATTCTACAAACGCTACGAAAACGAAATCATTACTGCCTACAATTCCGAAACTGGGAGCAGCGTACCGCTTCGCAAAAAGAAAGGATTATTCGCTTCATTATTCAACTAAACAAACATGAGAAAAATTATAAAGACCGTCGGAATAAGCGTTTTCTTCTTGGCAATGGGTATTTGGTTCGCCACCCTATTCATGAACAAATACACGCTAACGCAAGAAATTTTTAACGAACAAGTTTCCGAAGAGCACCAAAAGGTTCTTAAACCCGAAATGGGCGAAATTATTGGCAAAGAATACCCCAACGTGCAATCTTTTTCGATGGCGATAAAAGGTGTTCAGGATAAAGTAAACGCCGAATTTGATAAAGAGAAAGCGTACGGTAAAAAGATTTTTGGTTACGAAATGAGTTTGACCCGCCAAACCGCAAACGGTTTATTAGCGGATAACAAATTTCTGTTCTTTTTGCTTACTTACATGATGGCTACACTTGGAGCATTGACGTACATCATGCCGGATATGAAGTTACTACCCGGAATAAAGAATAATAAAATCTATTTCAAACCTTCCACTTCTCGTGGGTGGTTAGGAATTGGTATTGGCATTTTCTTAGTGAGCTTTTATATCTTTCTGTACTTCTACCCCCACCTGATTTCGAATTGGATTGTAATGGTTGACCCAGTTAGCAAACTACTCAACGGCAGCGAAGCGAGCCAGTGGTTTATGTACGGCTTCCTGTACACGATTTGCATTACAGTAATGGGAATTCGGATGTTGATAAAATATCGGGGAAACAAATACCAGACTTTCCGCACTATTTCTGTGATGTTTTTTCAGTTGGCGATTGCTTTTATCTTGCCTGAAATATTAGTTCGGTTAAACCAACCTTATGTTGACTTGAAAAACATGTGGCCACTGGATTACAGTTTCTTTTTTGACTACCGAATCAGTGAAAAACTCGAAGCCGGAACATTCGGAATATTCATTCTGGTTTGGGGAATCGTCTTATTCGCTATTGGCGTTCCTGTATTGGTTTATTTCTTCGGAAAGCGTTGGTACTGCTCGTGGGTTTGTGGCTGCGGTGGACTCGCCGAAACATTAGGTGATCCATTCCGTCAACTATCAGACAAGTCTTTAAAAGCATGGAAGGCAGAACGGTATATCATTCACGGAGTCTTGGTATTTGCGGTTTTGATGACCGTCGGAGTACTCTATACTTACTTTACAGGAAGTTATAACCTCTTCGGTTTTATTCCGACAGAATCTCTAAAATCAGCTTATGGCTTCGGCATCGGTTCAATATTTGCCGGAGTAGTCGGGACAGGTTTTTATCCACTTATGGGAAACCGCGTTTGGTGTCGCTTTGGTTGTCCGCTTGCGGCGTACCTTGGTTTGGTACAACGCTTCAAATCTCGCTTTAGAATTACTACTAACGGGGGGCAATGCATTTCTTGCGGGAACTGCTCAACGTTTTGCGAGATGGGAATTGACGTTCGTGCTTACGCCCAAAAAGGACAAGATATTGTTCGTTCTTCGTGCGTGGGTTGTGGCATTTGTGCGGCAGTTTGTCCACGTGGAGTTCTTAACTTAGAGAATGCTTCTGTTGACACAAGAGCTTTGGAAGAGAGAGGTTGGGTGAAATAAGTGCTGGAAAATAATTCTCGCACGTGCAAGTTTACTTACTTCTCACATATTAACTTGAAAAAGGGTCGGAATATTTCCGGTCCTTTTTGTTTTTCATAGGTCGTAACAGAACTAATATAATAGCCCCATCGGAGCGAGTAGTAGTGAAGTGCCAGCTGTAACAGGATTGGCACAATAACTCCATCGGAGCGACCTTATGGCAGAGAAAGAACAAAGTAAAATAAATAGTAAAATGCTAGCGGCACGACCTAAACGTTCGGCTAATAAGTCTGAGAATTTTCCGATTTCAAAAGGCAAGGCAGCTTTCGATAACTTATCAAATCTTCAACCGAAAATGCTGCTTCGGTTGTGATTTTCGAAACATGACAATTCCGATTTGATAAAAGTCGAGCGTTTGCCGAACGGCTTCGTGAGCTTTGATTTCTTCCCAGGCTTTCCGCATTTCTTTCGACCAATAAATATCATCAAAAATGAAAATAGAATCCTCCTCTATTTTTTCTAGACAAAGTTTGAAATAACGCAAGGTGGGTTCATAGCGGTGATTGGCATCGAAGAAAACCAAGCCAACTTTGCAAATACCTTTTATGTATTCAGGTAAGGTTTGGTCGATATTACCAATATTGAGTGAAACGTTTGACAACGCAAGTTTTTCAAAGTTTTGCCGAGCCACCGAAGCTATTTCGGGGCAGCCCTCGAACGTTATGATTTGATTAGTACTCTTCGCCGCAGATAAATAGGCGGTGGTGATTCCGAGTGAAGTACCAAGTTCTACAACGGTAGAGTTATGAAAATAGACGTTTAGGATTCGATAAAGTACGAGCTGCCACTTCTGTGGTTTCTCAGAACTTTTAGCAATTGAAGCAATGCTCCGTCGGTTTGATTTGTGCCACCGCGAACCTGCTCCAAAATCAGTTATTTCGATGACGCTTTTACTTCTCTTTAGCGATGACCGGAGTACTTCAATCTGTGGAGCTTCCTCGGGTTTCGTTTTACTTTTTACAGTATTATTATAAAAAGAAAATAAAAATGGCGAGTGAAGGAAATGTTCATCTTTTGCCGAAAATATGTGCTTTAAAAGCGAGTCTAAAAGCATATACTCAATTCAACAAATGCGGAACGATTAACGTGAAAGATGGAATTTTAACCTCGAAAGTCCGTCCGTCCATGATACGTTCCATTTCGTAAATACCTTCCATTTTACCAATCGGAGTCAGTAAATTGCAACCCGAAGTATAAGTATGTTTTTGTCCAGGCTCTAAAATAGGTTGTAAACCAACCACGCCTTCACCCTCAACATCGTCAATGCCTCCAGTTGAATCAAAAATAAACCAATGCCTCCTCTTGAGTTGAAGGGTAAAATCAGATAAGTTTTCGATACTTACGGTGTAAGAGAAAACGTATTCACTTTTCCGTGAATCAGAATACAAAGGCTGGAAATCAGTCTCCACAGATATTTTAACCCCATTAGTTACTTCGACAAACATATATTGGACAACTTTAAAAAGTTTAACTATTATAAAATTAACTTATTTTTTTGAGATTTAGTGCAACTCAAGTAGCTATTTTCTGATTGGGCTATACAGATAGCTAAGATTATTGATGGATTATTGGTTAAGTGATAATTGATGCGTTTTTTTGTGGCTTAATTGAATATCAATATATTAATGGCTTCAAAAACAATTATTATAACCGGTGGTGCCGGCTTTATTGGTTCGCACGTCGTGCGGTTATTCACTAAAAAATACCCCAAATATCAGATTATAAACCTTGATAAACTTACGTACGCCGGAAATTTGACCAATCTTTCCGACATTGAAGATTTACCAAACTACACTTTTGAAAAGGGAGACATCGTAGACGCCGAATACGTTGACTCATTATTCGACAAATATAAGCCCGACGGAATTATTCACTTAGCGGCAGAGTCACACGTTGATCGTTCCATTACTGATCCGATGTCATTTGTGATGACAAACGTAGTAGGAACCGTGAATTTACTAAACGCCGCAAAAAAAACGTGGCACGGCAATTACGAAGGAAAAATGTTTTACCACGTTTCAACAGACGAGGTTTACGGAGAACTTCATAATCCCGAAGACTTTTTTGTGGAAGATACTTCGTACGATCCTCGGTCGCCGTATTCAGCTTCAAAAGCGAGTTCTGATCACTTCGTGAGAGCGTATCATAATACCTACGGGATGCCTATCGTGCTTTCGAATTGCTCGAATAATTACGGTCCAAATCATTTTCCCGAAAAGTTAATTCCGTTGATGATTAATAATATCAAAAACGAAAAACCACTTCCGGTTTACGGAAAAGGTGAGAATATTCGGGATTGGCTGTACGTAATTGATCACGCACAAGCAATTGACGAAATTTATCACAGAGGTAAAAATGGCGACACTTACAATATCGGTGGAAATAACGAGTGGACAAATATCGCGTTAGTACATTTCCTCTGCGATTTGATGGACAGTAAACTTGGAAATCAAATGGGCAAATCCCGCGAATTGATTACCTATGTAACCGACCGTGCCGGACACGACATTAGATACGCCATTGATGCCAGTAAATTAATGAACGAACTAAGTTGGAAACCTTCCGTTACTTTTGAGCAGGGACTCGAAAAAACAGTAGATTGGTATTTGAATAACTGGAGTTGGATTGAAAGTATTACTTCAGGAGATTACGCTAATTATTACACAGAAATGTACGCCGAGCGTTGATTTCGGATTTTTAAAAAACTGTAGGTAACAGTTATCTGTTTTCTTATCTCTCCCGATAGTTATCGGGACTAACATCTCAAATCTCAGAAAATGAAAGGAATAATACTTGCCGGAGGTAGCGGCACCAGGCTTCACCCCTTAACATTGGCAGTAAGTAAGCAGTTAATGCCCGTTTACGACAAGCCGATGATTTATTACCCGCTTTCAGTACTTATGCTAGCGGGAATCAGGGAAATCCTCATTATTTCTACTCCGCACGATTTACCGCACTTTAAAAAACTTCTGGGCGATGGAAAAAGTATCGGCTGTAGGTTTGAATACGCCGAACAGCCTTCGCCAGATGGTCTCGCTCAGGCATTTATCATCGGAGAAGAATTTATCGGTGAGGATAAGGTAGCCTTGGTACTTGGAGATAATATCTTCTACGGAAGCGGATTAAGTAAACTACTTCAATCATGCAATAATCCCGAAGGCGGAATTGTATTTGCTTATCAAGTGCACGACCCCGAACGTTACGGGGTAGTTGATTTCGACGAGAACCTGAAAGCACTTTCTATCGAAGAAAAACCAACTTCGCCCAAGTCAAACTACGCTGTTCCTGGGTTGTATTTCTACGATAATGACGTAGTAAAAATAGCTAAATCTATCAAACCGTCTCCACGGGGCGAGTTAGAGATTACTTCTATTAACCAAGCGTATTTAGAAAAAGGAAAATTGAAAGTTGGGGTGTTGGATCGTGGCACAGCGTGGCTTGATACCGGTACTTTTGCGTCATTGATGCAAGCAGGTCAGTTTGTGCAGGTTATTGAAGAAAGGCAAGGTTTGAAAATTGGCTGCATCGAAGAAATAGCTTATCGGATGGGTTTTATTGACAAAGCCCAACTCAGAAAAATTGCCGAACCGTTGGTAAAAAGCGGGTATGGCGAATACTTACTAAGACAATTATAAAAGCTATTTAACTTCATAAAAAAAGGCGGAATTTAATTCCGCCTTTTTTTATTTTTCCATATGTATTCATCAGTCAATTGCGGGAATACGTAATACTTGTCCTGGGTAAATTTTATCAGGATCAGATAGCATCGGCTTATTAGCTTCAAATATAACGTTATACTTATTAGAATCTCCGTAATATTTCTTGGCAATTTTTGAAAGGTACTCGCCTGATTCAACCGTGTGAAATTGTGCCTCTGGCTTTGAGTCGGTAACAGTTAGTTTATTATCTACCACCGCCACGCCTTCTACGTTACCAACAGCTAATGCAATCTTCTCTGCATCAACTTGTTGTGCTACTTCACCCTCGAGGGTTACTGTGTCAGCTTGAACTTTTACTACTAACTTTTTGAAAGCTAAACCCAAACCTTGAATATGGGTAAGTAAGGCCTGTGCTTTTAATTCTGTTTGTTTTTCTTCTGGCTCACTAGAAGTTTTACTAAAGAGTTTTTCACCAGCTCCTTTAAAAAATGACATTAAACCCATAATCTTAAATTGTTTTGATTAAAAATATATTTCAATCAAATTTACATGTTTTTGTTTACGTGCCACAAAAACAACGTTGATAAATTAGGTAATTAATAAACTAAAAAAAGTAGTCCGTCGTTTAAAAATAAAAAAGAATACAATGAAACACTTTAGCATATTAGTTGTGGTTCTATTGAGTATGAACGTTGCTTTATTTGCCCAGTCTGAAGAGGAAGCGATAAAACGAACTGTGCTCGACTATCTTGATGGTGGTACAAACGGCGACGTATCGAGGTTTAAAAGAGCTTTTCTTCGGGATGCAGTTCAGCGTTCTGTTGGTCGTTCCGGCACCGTTGCGGGCATGACAGTGGATAATTTAGCATCCAAGATTAAGCCAGGTTCTGTAATGAACCGCACAACAAAAATTATATCATGGAGCTATGCCAACGATGCAGCTACCGCAATAACCGAAACGGCTTACCAAACCTCTAAAATTGTTGATTTATTAAATCTATTGAAAATAAATGGTGAATGGAGAATTGTGAGTCGGGTATTCTCAAGAATGGAATTAGACGAAGACATTGCAAGTAGTTCAGGTGGCTCTGTATCAACTCCAGTGAGCACATCAACAAAAACGGTAAAGCCAGCTAAAAAGAAACCAGCAGTTTCTGATGACGGATGGTGAGATAATGACATATTACCCCCATCCTGAAAGAGCGATACAGTTTTCTTAAGTGATTAACTTTAAGAATAATTAGATAGCACAGTACTTATTCATAAAAGTTATTTTATCCTGAAAAAGGAGTGAACCATTCTCCAAGTATTAGTTATTTTCTCTCTCAGTAGGAAAGTAATAGAAGCATTCGATACTTTCTTGCTCCGTATGAAAATGAAACCCGCACGAAAGCGGGTTTTATTTTTGGATAACAATCCGTTTCGAAACGATATATTCACCCGTTTGGAGTTTCAATACATAAACCCCCGCTGGAGCATTTACCACCTCGATAGCTAACGGTTTATTTACTCCGATTCTCTGATTTTTATAATGAATCAATCTACGCCCCAACATATCAGTCAACGACAAATCAAACGGCTTACTTACAAATTTTGTGTCAGCAAGTTGGATTTGAAGTAAATCAACGGCCGGATTAGGAAATACCTTGATTTCCTCCGCCCACTCTTCACTATTGGCCAACGGTTGCAGTACTACTATTTTAGCACTACCCGTCAGGAAGACTTCTCCGCAAGCATTTACTGCCTTTCTTATCGTGTGAATTTTAGTTTTACTTGGTTGGACTTCGGGGAAAACTTCGGGTTTGGTTGTTTCAAATTTTTGCCCGTCAGATAGCTCAAAATTCCACGGTGCATCACCGCTAAGTTTAATTGCCAGTGCTGCTCTATCTCCAAACCTAATCGTATTATTTCCAGAAATAGCGGCGATAGCGGCGATAGCGGGTTCTTTTATTTTTACCTGAATTTCTTTGCGAGTACTTTCACAACCGAACTCATTAGTCTGAGTGACGTAGAAATAGAAAACACCCGTCTGCGTTGTCTTCGGCATCAATTGTCTTACAGGAATTAAGTCGGTCTGACGGAAATACCATTTAATATTTGAGCCGCTTGCTTTCAGCGGAGTTGCACCAGTATTAAAGCAATAAAAAACTTCCCCATTACTTTGTGGACCTAGCGGTTTGGGATTTACTTCCACGGAAACAGAAAGGCTATAATCTTCAACGGATGAACCTTCAATAACTAAACCATAAATATTTGATTTATTACTAAAGTAGGCGGGAGCAAGCACAGATATTACGCCCGGGGATACATTGGAGGCCGTAGTGAAAGTTGTGTCAGCATTGCTCAGCTTCACCGTATAATTAACATCCTGCTTCAGACCAGATACCGGTATTTGGAAGGAGCTTTGCTGACAGCTTTCACCCGTAAATGATGTACCTACTTTTAAAGACGGTTCAGCAATCGTAAGTGTTACGCCGTTCTCAACGGCAACACTTCCGCATAACCCTACCGCTGACAAGATATTGTAAGAGTTCGTTGTGGTCGGTTTTAGCCTAATTTGATACCTTCGGTTATTAATTACTGATAATATGATTCCGTTTTCAAACACTGCCTCCCAAGGTCCACTTCCTGTGAAGTCAAGGAACAAATTTGAAGTAGTATTTGGGCGAATAATATTCTCCGAAAGCGATAATTTCAACGTACCTTTTGTGTGGACCGTGAAGCGTTCGCTAACTGTACTAATTAAAAACGGAAGTTGTGAAACAACACGCAATTGATAATTCGAAGAAGAGTTCATCGTACTTGGCAAACGAAACCTAATTTCATTTACCGTACTGTAAGAGGCATCCTTTACTTCACTAAAGTTTTCTCCGTTACTATCAGACATTTCCAACGCAAAGTTATTCTGATTTGCGAAATATCCGTAGGTACTGTAACTCACTAAAACCTCCTCCCCTTCGCAGTAAGTTGTCTTTGAAAGTTGATTCATAATCAGGTAATTTGCCTGATTCCCAAGAAGATTATAGGCAGCATTAGGCGAAAACCTAATCGAAAAATTTTGCTTCATTCGTTGATATTGCCCCGTAGTAAATACGTTTCCGCACCTTACGTGGTACGACATAATATTATCGACGAGCGGAGCGTAAGAATAACCGTACGCATCAACTAAATCAGGTGGTGTTTTGTCATCACAATTGTAACTTGAAATGGTGGTTAGCCGCTCGAAAGGGTCGGAAGGGGTATCACACAGGTAGTCTCCGGTCTTATCACAATTAGCTCCTGAACCAAGGTCCCGCATCACTAATTCACGTTTATTTATATCTGGGTTATTGCTGTCTCTAAATGTATGCAGCAGCCCAAAATAATGACCCAATTCGTGCAGAAAAACTTTATTTTTCAATGTTTCAAAGTCTTCCTCATTACGGTCCAAATAACTTAGAAAGATGCGATTACTATTATTAGATAAATTAGGTAGAACTGCCGAACCATTCAGAAAAACATCATCCTCCGTAGATATAGTACTAAAGAAGTATAAATTGAGGGCATTTGTAACATCGTACTTTGCCCGAAGCTGAGTTTCCTGCGTAACTAAGAATCTACTGTAATTCTTATCCGAAACGTGGTCTACCGTTTCATTCTGAAGGTAAAGTTCAACGTCAATATTACTTAAATACGTATTAGCATGTTGAATTAATAATTTCACATCAGCCGTCGAAAACTTTTTTTCCACCGTACTACTTTCGTAGAAAACAGTTGCCTTAACCGCAACCCGATACCGGACGTCAGTTTTACGGAGGTACTTTTCTTTAGTCAAACTTTCGATAAGAAGCTGATTAAAGTTTTTAACTTGATTTTCGGAGAAGCTATTGGCACAGTTTAATTGTGCGTACGCACAGCTAGAAAATATCAGTGTGAGTAAACAAAAGAACGCAAGAAAAATGTGTTTGAAACTTTGCAAACCAACTAATTTAATAAAATTTGAACAAAAATCTTACCTAATCGGCACATAATTTTTCTTTATTAGCTACAAAATGATCAAATTCTTGCACTAATGCCTTGTATTTATCCAAAAAGTTACTCGTATCCCCCGTTTTAGCGGGCTCTTCAATCAATTTGGTCGCTTCGTGTATCATCATTAAACCAATTGTTCCCGAGTTACCTTTGAGTGTATGAAGCTCCCGTTGAATTAAATTTATGTCTCCGTTTTTAAATCCAGATAAAGTATTATCGAGTTGTTCACGAGATTCGATTTCAAAATCATCAAATACTGTTTTGAGCACCTCACTGCCTACCATTTCTTTTAGACTATTTATGACGTCAAAATCAAACGTTGGTATCGAATATTCAGTAAATTTTTCTTTAATTTCACTTATCGCGTCACCGTTAGAGATAGCTAAGCTTTTATCTAACGAGCTATAAAGCTCATAAATCTTCTGCAATAGTGATTGAGCCCGGATTGGTTTGGGAATGTAAGAGTCCATACCATTATTCAGGAAGCGTTCTTTATCGTTTTGCATTGAATACGCAGTCATTGCCACTACAATTGGCATATCACCGTCATGGTTTACTCGTAATAATTTGGTGGTTTCCATGCCATCCAAGTCCGGCATTTGAATGTCCATCAATATTATATCAAACTTTGACTTAACCGGTTTTAATTCAATTGCTTCCCGCCCGCTAGAGACAGTTGTAACTTTACAATTTGCTTGTAAGAGTATTTCAGAAGCTACTTTCCGATTTATGGCGTTATCATCCACCAACAAAATGTGCGGAGAATCTGAAGATTTAAAGTACGACGAAAATGGTTTTTCTTCATTAACTGATTCTACCGTGACTTGTTGGGTAGTTGGTTTTGATTCAATCGTAAACCAGAAAGTACTTCCTTCATTCGGCGTTGACCTCACGCCCATTCTACCGTTCATTCGGCGGCAAAGTTCTTTTGAAATAGCTAAACCAAGTCCTGTTCCACCGAAAGCTTTTTTAGTAGAATTATCAATTTGCTGAAAGGCGTTAAATAATAGTTTTTGATTTTCTTCCGAAATACCGATGCCCGAATCATTAATCTCAAAGAGAATTTCGCCGTCTAAGCTTGATACAGATACGCTCACTTTACCGTTGTCAGTAAACTTCAACGCATTTGAAGTCAAGTTTGACAAAATTTGTAGCAGGCGAGTATGATCACCCATGATAAAGCGAGGAACTTCTTGCTCAACTGTTGCCGTAAGTTTGTTCTTCTTATCAATTGCCCGCTGTTTGAACAATGCCGTCAGTCGGTTCATCACTTCGTGTAAATCCATCGGAGCAATGCTTAGCTCCATTTTTCCAGCCTCGATTTTCGATAAATCCAGAATATCGTTGAGAATGACAAGTAGCGTTTCTGATGATTTTTTAATGGTCTCTACGTAATCCTTTTGCTCTTCCGCCAACGGAGTTTGATTAAGCACATCTATCATACCGATAATTCCGTTCATCGGCGTTCTGATTTCGTGGCTCATATTCGCCAGAAACTGCTCCTTTATTTTAAGCGACTGCTCCGCCCCTTCCTTTGAGTGTTTTAATTCTTCAGCATACGTTCTGAGTTCGGTAATATCCCGGGCAATTCCTTCAATTTCGATGGGAAGTCCTCGTTCGTTCCGAATCATGCGGATGTTTAGCATAAACTGTCGAAGCTCCTTATCTTTTCGTTTAACGTTTACTTCAAAATTAGTCACGTTTCCGTCTTTCAATACTGATTTTATATTCTGCGAACTTCCGGTAGCATCCACAAAAAACTGATCGACTTTCTTCCCTAATACTTCTTTCAGATTATAACCCGTATGCGTCTCTACTGATGGTGAAATCATCGTCACAACTCCGTTTAGGTCCGTACGATAGTAAATATCAATAAACGACTCAATAATATTTCGGAATTTCTCCTCACTTTTCTGAATACTTACCAACGCCCCCCGTTTGTCTGTTATGTTTCGGGCAATCCCGCAAACTTCTTCAATACTACCGTCAGTGGATGATAAAATAGGGTTTAGATAAAACTCGTACCAGTCAGTACCGCCATCTTTTGCTCCCCAGTTCATCTCAAAATACTGCGGTTCACCATCGAAAGCACGGTTATATTTTTCACGGAGAATTGGTCGGTCTTCAGGATTTATCAGGAGCCAGCCAATCTTCTCGGTGCTTACATTTATCTGCGGCGGAACGCCCAGATTATTGTATATCAAATCAGAGTAATTTTTATTGAATGAACTCAATTGCCGCTTCTTATCTGACTTTACAGTCCAGATAAGGTGCGAACTACTATCAAATATAGCGTTCAGACGGGCTGTCTGACGCATGATATCAATCTCGTACTTTCGCCGATTCAATGCAAGAGCTACCTGACCCGAGACAAACTGCAATAATTCTAAATCCTTGTTGGTAAACTTATTAGCGTCACTATAGGACTTTATTCCAATAACACCCATCGTTTTTCCCTCCACAATAAGCGGGACAATTGCCATGACCGCCGGAAGTACCGGACCGTAATAGAATACCTCATTTGACTTAACAAGTAGCTCTAAGTCAGCTTTTTGCAGAAAAAGTGGAGTATTTTTAACGATGGAATATTCCACAACTCCCTTACCCATTTTACGCCGAATCTGCGTTTCGGACATCTTATATTTCTCATCAACGTGGTACGGAAAAAATATTTCCCCGTCCTCTGGTTCGTAGATTGCCACGAAGAAATTATTGGCGTAAATATTCTTCTGTAACTCAACCTGAACCTGCCGCAGAAAGTCATATAAATTAGGGGTGTTCAAGTTTGACTGAGCAATAGAATAGTAAAGATTTTGAGCATTTTCTGCCTGCCGTCGTTGCGTAATATCCCGAAGTAAGCACCTGAATGCGGTAGGTTTTCCGTTTTCAAATCGACAATTTATATCACCCGAAAGATAAACGCTCCGCTTGTTCTTCCCTCTTAGCACTACTTGCACATCATGCATTGAGCTACCCTCTTTTATTTCTTCCAAAAGGCCAAGAATTTGCTCTTTGAACCTTTCGTGAAGTAAGTCTTCCAGCTTAAGCGTAGTAAGTTCTTCGGACGTGTAGCCAACAACTTCCAAAAATGCCTTATTAGTGAACAAAAAACGCCCCGATAAAGAAAGCAATGTGATTACTTCAGAAGTATTATCAACCAGATCCTGAAGTTGGTCAATTCCCTTACTTTTCCCCGCTTCTTCAAGCCTCGATTTGAGGTGCTTGATTTCCAAAACTAGTTGTTCTTTCGTTTTTTGAGTAGTACGCATTCAGGGTGTTTTCGTCTAATTATGGATAAATTTAAATCATTTTAGATACATTTGGCAATCTAAGTCAAGAATTAACCTGGCAACCATTTATTATGAAAAAAGTAAGGGCAAAAAAGCACCTTGGTCAACACTTTCTAAACGATGACAGCATCGCTCTAAAAATAGTGGAGCAGCTTCAAAATTTTGGGGATTATAAAAATGTAGTAGAAATTGGACCAGGAATGGGCGTTCTGACGAAGTATCTACTAAAAAACGATACGTACAAAACCTGGGTAGTTGAGATTGATACAGAATCTGTCAGTTACCTCGAAGAAAACTTTCCTGAATTAGACGAACGCATAATCGCCGAGAATTTTTTAAAAATTCCGTTGTTGGAATTGATGCAGAAAGATACGGCTTCCATTATTCACAATTACGCGATAATTGGTAACCTACCGTACAATATTTCATCACAAATCTTCTTTAACGTTTTAGCAAACCGAGACGTTATTCCTGAGGTCGTTTGCATGATTCAGAAGGAAGTTGCTCAACGTATTGCTTCGCCGCCTAAAAACAAAACGTACGGAATTCTGAGTGTTTTCCTACAAGCATTTTACGATATTGAATATTGCTTTACGGTATTCCCGCACAGTTTTGACCCACCTCCCAGAGTTGATTCAGGCGTGATAAGATTGACGCGGAATGCCACCAAACAACTCGACTGTGACGAGAAGCTATTCTTCAACATTGTAAAAGTTGGTTTTAATCAACGCCGTAAAAAACTAAAGAACCCATTAAAAGCAATTCACGTCGGCGTTGAACATCCTTTGCTCGAACACCGTGCCGAAGAGCTTTCGGTAGCAGATTTTGTGGAACTGACCAAAGCTTTTTCAGCGGCTAAAGGTGACGATTAAAACAACGTTTCGACGTAACTTAAAACTTTACCGACGTCGCTCCATTCTTTGAATTTTAGTTTTTCATTACTTATGAATACAGTTACTTGCTCTTCATATTTTGGAAAGAGAGCGAGTACTTGTTTTTTACTTTTCTTGATTCGCTGAAGTTGTCCGGTCGAATAAGCAATGTAGTAATTCTCGTACAAGTTGAATTTAAAGTTGGTGGTCGCTTCGTTGAACTTCCGCTCTTCACGCCCGTTATAATATGCGTGTTTCAATAATTTGAAATTACCACTATCGTGCAAAACCTGATAAAAAGTTCGTTCGTCTTGTCGTTCGTACGGACGAAAACCATTCCAGAAAAGAAAACCTCCGGATGCGGTACTCGTATCACTCAGAATAAAATGCGTCAGCGGGTTCTCAACGGTTAATTTCTGACCATTCTCCAACCGTTCAAGGCGTTGATTATAAGCGTTGTAATTAATAACTAAATCCCGAACGGTATTATCTTTAAAATAAACCCGCCCCAACTTCCAATCTTTTGAAAGGTAAGCAGTTTCACCATCATAAACGATGTGGTAAGCACCTTCTTTATAATCGTCTAATAACATACGAGTCATCATATCATCCTGAGCATGAAGACCGAGAGATATTATGAAGAATAGCAACGTTAGATTGAAGGTTATTTTCATGGCTTTCAAAATTTGTTTAAGCTTCAAACTAAGCTTTTAAATAGGAGATGTCAAAGTAAATATATTTAGACATTTGTTTATATATATATAAGTTCGTGTCTATTATCAAACCAATTAAAACTTACAGATATGGCACAACTAACGAGCAATAATAAACGGGAAGCGGCAAAGCCAGATATGACCCCGATGGTAGATTTGGGATTTCTGCTCATTACATTCTTTATGTACACCACAACCTTTACAAACCCATCTTAACTACCTTATAATCAGTCAATTAAATATAATAACTCCCTCACTGTTATTATCGGTAAAAACGACGAGCTGCTTTATCACCAGACAAATTTGGACGATTTGACTGCTTTGACCAATATATCTGACTCAAAAAGTACTTTCAGAAAATTGCTAATTAATTCAAAAAGGAACGCCACGAAAGCAGAAAATTTTACGGTCATCATCAAACCATCTTAGTTTTCTACGTACAACGGTTTCGTTGGTGTATTAGACGAAATGGTTATCATAAATCATGATATTTACGCCGTAGTAGATATTTCGGAAAAAGAAACAAGTCTGCTTTTGTAATTTAAAAGGCAACCTGTTAAACTTTTACGAGTTTGAAAGCTTTCCTGAAGCCTTTCTTTTCTATCACTATAAAATATACCCCGCTTGAATAAGAACTCATATCAATCAGAACTTCATTCAAATCAAGTGAGTCAGTAGAGTCGATGAGTTGCATTGTTGCGGACAATACGCTGACCTTAGCACCTTTAATCAACCCTGTATTTACCGTTACGGTACGTAGAACGGGGTTTGGGTATATCGAGACTTTAACAATTTCTTCCTGGCCCAAAACAGAATTAGTTTGGTATTGTTCAATCAGTTCGTCTATGTGTTGCAAAAGTGAATAATCGCTAAGATCATCTTGACCAATTTCCCAAATCATAACTCCACCTACTTCATTCAGGGCTAATAGCGTTTTTTGTGTTATGGTCGGAATACCGTTATAGAAAATATCTCCTACCCGATCTTTATAAGCATTGGCAGAATCTAATTTGACTAAATTTGCGAAAGTAATAGATTTCACCTTTTTACGGTCGGTAAAATCCCAACCGTAAAAGGGTACGCCTAAAGTCATACGCTTTTTTTCGAGCCCTTCCTTACTCCAGTAATCAATAGAATTTACGGCAAAAGAGTACGGAGAGTGTGGACCCATGTTCTCTGGCTGCCAAGGTCCGGTTAAATCATACGCCATAAGGTTTACCCAGTCAAAGGCAGCGAGTGCTTCCGCGGTAATTTCGGGATAACGATAGATTGCGGGAAGTGCAGCCGACATGTGCAGATTATGATTTACTAAAGAGTCTTTTAACTCTAACACAAATCCGCTGTAGTCAGCGTTGACTACGCCCCATTCTATGTCAACATCAACGCCTTGTAATTTATGAGATTTTACGTATTCAATTATTCCACTGATAAATTTGGGTCTATTATTTGGCGTTATCCATTTTGCCCAATCTGATAAACTCGCCGCTCCACCCGCTAAAGCTATAAAAACCTCTACGCCGGCTTTATGTCCTTCGTAAACTGCGTCGCTGATGTCAACACCGTTTGTTTGCAGAATACCATTTTGGTCTGGGTTTGCAAAAGATATATTCAGATGAGTCAGCCTCTCTAGTTCTATCCTATTAACCAAGCTAAAGCGATACGTAGGAAGGTACCCAACGGTCTTAAATTCTTGACCGAATGCTCCCCAAGGTTTTAGGAAAAAGAACAGTATGAGGGTGCAGAGTAAGTTTGTTTTCACGTAAGGTTGGATTATTTATGTCTCAATATCACTATTTATCGGCAAACAAAAAATGCCGGACAAGATTGCCCGGCATTTTCTACTTATTAAAACTAGTGTTATTTTGGATCTAACGCCATGTCAATACGCTGATATAAATCTTTCAAATGGTACCTTGTTAGTTTATCAGATACACGCGGAGCAGTACTGCCAATCATTGCTTTCAGAGCGGTAAGTTCACCGCGAACCACAGAGGGCAAGTCAGTTTCACTCAAATCTACCGTACGGGTATTGTAGCCGTACGTAACACCTACGGGAACCGAACGCACGGACGTTTTGCCCGGCTTAAGAAACGAAATCAATTCGTTTACATAAACTTTCTGCAAATTACGACGATAAATATCAATTGTTGAACGTGATTTTATTTCGGCGAAGATACCATCGTTCAAGTCTGACATTAAGTCAATCAAACTATAATTACTGCTATTCAAAGCGTTTGACTCCATTAACCGCACAATTCGGTCACCGGCTAATAAGCTATTCAACGTTCTGGATTGCAATTCTTTAATCGCTTCCACACCTGCTTCGGGCTTAATTTTACTCCAAATTTCCTGGTTCATAATCCAAGTTGGAGTTTGGAATAATTGTGCATTTAAAAATTTCACGGCACTTTTTTGTTTCGCTTTTGGCACAACAGTAAATACATCACCTTCCATATCGTAAGTTTTCGGATCATCGTAAATTCCACCTACGTTTTTGGTCACGTGTCCCATATAACGGCGGTACTGATTTACTACGTTTCCGTAGAGTTCTTCCAATTCCTGATAGCTTTCACCATCTTCTTTGCTCCACTTGATTAAGTTTGGGACAATACGTTTCAGGTTTTCGATTCCGTAACCAGAAGCAAGCATTGAGTCATCGCCTAAATCTTCGGTTTGATAGCGAGGATCGTACGGGCTAATTTCTGTGCCAAAACGTTTGCGTGGATCGCTGTAAGCTTCTTTTGTCCAGCCGTTCAGAATTTTCTTTTCTTCGTCAGCATTATCAGCATCTGGGAAATAGGTATATCCCCATTTGATTGCCCAGATATCGTAATCTCCAATTCTTGGAAAGAAGTCTGTTACACCGTCGCCCGGCTGAGCTACGTAATTAAAACGGGCGTAATCCATAATAGAAGACGTGTGACCATTTTTAGCAACCCAGTCTTTGTCTCTCAATTTCTCTACGGGCGTTGCCGAACTGGCTCCCATATTATGGCGTAACCCCAACGTATGTCCTACTTCGTGCGAAGAAACGAAACGGATAAGTTGTCCCATCAATTCATCGCTAAAATCTTTCGTTTGTGATTTTGTGTCAACAGCGGCGGTTTGAATCATGTACCAATTACGTAATAAACGCATTACATTGTGGTACCAGCCAATATGACTTTCCAAAATTTCACCACTTCGGGGGTCATGAACGTTCGGGCCATAAGCATTCTGAATATCTGCGGCGAAATAACGAATTACCGAGAAGCGAGCATCTTCCAAACTCATCGTAGAATCTCCTTCCGGCCAGTATTCACCACGAATGGCATTTTTCCAGCCGGCGGCTTCAAACGCCACATTCCAGTCATCCACGCCTTCTTTCAGACTATTCCGCCATTTCACGGGCGTTGCCGGATCGATATAATATATGATCGGCTTTTTCGGCTCAATCAGCTCTCCGTTCTTTTGCTTTAAAGCATCGGCATCATTTTTGGGTTCTAAACGCCACCTTACAGCAAAAACGTTTTCGTCCGCTTTTTGCGATTCTTCTTCAAAAACGGCGTACTGATTTGCAAAATAACCAACACGAGCGTCAAATTCACGTTTACGCATCGGCTCTTTTGGAAGAAGCAACAGCGAAGTATTCATCTCTAGTGTTACAACGCCCGCATCACGGCTGGAGGGAAAATAAACTCCGATACGCGGCGTAGGAGTCAACGAGATTCGGGGCGGTGACACACTGAACGTTTTCACGGTTTTAATCTCCGTATTCGTTAAGTACGTGTTAATTTTATCTATATACGAAGCATCGCTTTTGAAGGCAGAAATATTAAAACGCTGCTTCGCTATCGGGTCAAGCGAGAAGGTTTGTAAATCTGAATCGAAAGTTTTAGTCACATCAAATACATAAACCGAGTCTTTAGTCTGAGCTTTTATTTCAAAAGTTGCCACAATTGGATCGGAACTCGAATTCTTCACCGCCTGAAACATTGGCTTCGTGCTATCAGGACTTGCTACAACGTAGGTGATTGACCGCAGGAAAATCTTATCTCCGGGGCCTTTTTCAAATTTCACCACTTGGCGGTTTACCTCTTCACCACCAAATATTCCACCACCAGCGGCAGTTTTTGAGTAGCGAGTCACCGCCATTATTTCCCGATTAAAAAGTGATTCAGGAATTTCAAAATAGAACTTCTCTTCTTTTTCGTGAACGGTCAGAAGACCACGTTTCGTAGTAAACGTACTGTCAATAAATTTGGCGTAAGGCTTTGGGCCTTTGTCTTCTTTCTTAACTTTTAACTTAACAGTATTCGTGGCGGTATCAATCACAGCAACGATTTCGGCACCTTTTTTATTTTTCTTTTTTCGTTGAGCATCTGCCGAGGTGGTGATGAAAACGGTTAGTATAAGTAACAGACTGAAACAAAGTTTTTTCATGAAGGGTATGTTGGGTTTAAAGCATTATAAGTTACTAAAGTGAAAATAAGTTTTATATGATTTGTAAATTATAGATAAATGGTGATAATATTCAGACAAAAAACGACTTATTATCACCAAATAAGTTTCAACTTTATACTTTTGTGCAACTAATTTTTACAGCAAATGGAAAACTTACTCGAAAGAGTAAAAGCAATTGACTTACGGATGGTCATGGAAGATCTCGGTTACAAAACCGTTCAAAACCGCCGAATGAAATGTCCGTTTCACGAAGACGACTCGCCGTCTTTAGTTATTTATCCGCCTCCGCAGAATGAATTTCACTGTTTTGGCTGCGGCAAACACGGTGACGTGCTAAACTTCTACGCAGAAGTTAATGGCATCAGTTTTAAAACTGCTCTTGATCGCCTCGCTTACACTTACATACCAAATTACGAACCAGAAAATAAGGATGCTTTTAAAAATAAACCTAAGCTACAAGTTTACGAAAAAAAAGACCCCGCCGCTAACTACGTTTATCAATCAATTCACAGCGATATTTACGAAGACTTTCAGGAACATTGCCTAAATTATTCAACAACAGAATCCACCATTCAGGCGGTTAATTATCTCAGAGATCGGGGATTAAAAGATTGGATTATGCGGCACTTTGGGCTTTTTATGATTAAAAATTACCGAGAAGTAAACGAGTACCTAAAGGAAAAGTATAGCCTCGTAAACCTGCAAAATTCCGGGTTAATGAACGAGAAAGGAAATCTAGTATTTTATGTTCACCCAATTATTTTCCCTTACTTCCAAAACGGACGAATTGTTTATTTACAAGGCAGAACCATTGGTCCGCCCAAAGACAAAGCGAGTAAATATCAATTCCTCAAAGGCTTGCCCCGCCCCTTATTTAACAGCGACATTCTGACAACAATACGCATCGGTACCACTATTTACATCACCGAAGGAGCAATTGACTGCATGACTTTAATTCAGCACGGAGAAGCGGCAATTAGTCTGGGAAGTGCCAAGCACTTCCGACCCGAGTGGGCAAAGTTACTCCGGCGGGCAAAAGTGGTAGTTTGGTTTGACGACGACGAGGCAGGACGAAGCGGAACGGACGAATTAGTACATACGTTACGGGAACTCGGGATTGAAGTAAGCTCGAAAATACTTCCCGAAGGAGCTAATGATATTAATGAATATTACAATAACATAAACAACTAAAATAGTAGATGAAAATATCCTTATTAGACAAACGCTGGTTTGAACTTTTACTGAGCATCGCTTTGGTTTTAATTTATTATATCACGAAGGAGCTTGCCCGAAAAGTCATATATAAACACGCTTACCGCAACGACTTGGCTCCAGGACGTTCAATTTATATAATGAAATTTTTCACCTTTTTCTTAAGTGCATTACTTTGGATCGGACTTTTTGCGGTCTGGAATTTACAAGCTAAAAGCTTATTCGTTTATTTTGGTGCTTTCTTTACCGTGGCGGGCGTGGCACTTTTTGCTCAGTGGTCAATTTTGAGCAATATTACAGCTTCGGTTATTCTGTTTTTTAGCTTCCCATTTAAAATCGGTTCAAAAATTGAAATTATGGACGATAAAAACTCCGTTACAGGTATCGTGGAAGATATTACTTTTTTTGTTATTCAAATCCGTACCACCAACGGAAACATGGTTTCTTACCCAAATAACTTAGCCATTCAGAAAGGTATTATTGCGTTTACGGGTAAGGAGACTGCATCATAAAGAAAGGGTAGGTTACCTACTTCTTCCCTCTACTGTAAACTACAAGTAGCAGGAAAGATAATACGTTCCAACTACTGAAGTATTACTTCTAGGGTATTTACCTGCAATGAAAAACGGTATTACCAGAATTCGTAATTTTTCAAATCAGAATATTTATCGTGACAACAACAATTACTGAGGTGATAAATAAAATTGTCAAAAAAAATAATGTTTTGACGATAAACACTTCTTCAAGGATTTGGGAATATTTAATATTCAAAAAGCCCGTTTTGAAAAGTGGCCTTTGGAAATCATTAAAATTAGAAACTTCTTCATTTCTAAAGTTTATGTCAATATACCTACGCAATGGTTTAAGAGAGAAGTCAAGCGTTAAAGCCAAATAGAAAAGTACTGATTCAAATTCGCCTAACAATAAAATCATTCCATAATTGTTCAAATATTGTTCCGTCTTGAATAACAAAAAAAGCCGAACGGTATCGTTCGGCTTTTTCATAAAATCATTTTAGACTTTTACTCTGCCTCCGCAGCATCAAAAGATTTTGGAGCTTGAGAACGAATATTTCCGAGTTCGGTATCAATTACGAATAACGATTCTCCTTCCATCAAGTCAATCATTTCAATGGCACGACGAGCTAAATATTCTTCTTCAATTTGCTCTTTCACAAACCAAAGAGCCAATTGTTCCGTAGCAAAATCATTTACTTCACGGCTTGCCGCCACAATACGATTGATAGACTTTGTAACCATTATCTCACTTTCAAGCGATGTTTCGAAGCATTCACGCACCGATGTATATTCTTGTTTTGGCTTCTGAACATCAGGCGTAGTAACAGAACCGCCCGTATCAATCACAAACTTTACAATTTTTAACATGTGACTACGCTCTTCTTCAGATTGAGAATAAAAGTAAGTCGCCGAATTCTTGTATCCGTTGCGGTCACACCAAGTGGCCATTGCTAAGTATTTTTGGGAAGCATTTCCTTCCATTTCAACTTGAGCGTTCAGTATATCTTGTACTTCCTCAGTAAGCGAAGTACGCATTCTTGTTAAATTCTTCATTGTTAATAGTAGTAGTGTGGCTGGAAAAACAGAAAAAATGGCTTACTTGTTCGTTTAGTCACCTCAAGCGGGAAATTTAAAACAAGTCTAAATATAACTTAGAGTTACAAGACCGTCTCGTAAAGAGTTTCGTTAAGGAAATCGTTGACATAGATAGCAAATTTTGCTCCCGCCAATAATTCACGAAGATGAATTACTTCGCAAAGGGTAAGTTTGATTTTTTTACTGGCGTTTGGCAAGTCGATTACTTCGTGGTCGCAGGCGTCGGATAAATCATAAATCATGTTATGAATATCGACGCTATCTACCAATCGCTTGAAGTTCAAAAAGTTATCAATGCGAAACGCCGCAACGGTATTTGCAAAATAAACATAAATACGGTTCGTTTTATCGCACTGGTACACACCGCCTTGTTCGTTTTCAAATAACTCAATTCCTGATTTCTGACCTGAGAAGTTCATTGACTTTTTTCAAATAATTATACGTTAAATGTACGGCTTATTTAGAATTAATCAAAATAGTGAAATCAAAAACTTAATTACTCAGATTTTGAGCTTCAACCGGCAAGCCGCCTGACCGATTCGCTTTCCGTTTATTAAACCGTTGTCGTTAGAACTTCGATAGTGAATACCGCCATAGAGTCTTGACATAGCTGCTTCATTGGCATATTCCCAGAAATTCTCGAAAGAACGGGGTTCGTAATCTTTGTCAATGTGCGAGTAATCCGTGAAAGCGTAGTTGTACCCAAAAGTATCTGACAAAACAATGGCGATGGCTCCCGAAACGGTAGCGTGTCCAGAAGTGTATTCGGGAAATGGCGGGTTTGGCAAGTACGCCGACCATTTGGTATCAATGGCGGTATTGATAAAGGTTACGGGACGTAGCGTGCTGAACTCATACTTACACTTCCAACACGAGATAAAAGCATCAGATGCCGCGATTCCGACTCTGCAATATACTTCAGCAGATTTCATCAAGTCGAAGCCTTCTTTTTTTATCAATTGATTGGCAATCGAAACTCCGTGACCGGGCGGTGTAAACGTAGTTCCTGAATCATCCGACCAAAATTTTGCGATGTCTTTTTGTTCAGTAGTGAGATTTTCACCTATGCTATAAACTTCCAACGCCTGAACATACAGAATGGAAGAATTACCAATACCGCAATTATGAGGCGGAGGCAGATGAAAATCGGCGGTTCCTTCTATAAATGTCCGGTTATTACCCCAATACGGTTGCAAAGCCTTCTGCTCACCTACCGGAACCCACATGCAGGCACCCGGTTGAGTTTTGAAAGAATCTGGAAAATTATTAAATTGAGATTCGTATCCGCCATCTTTCTTAGAGTAATTGTAAATCGCTTTCGCAATACTTTTACCGTAGTTTACAGAATTTTTCAACGTTCTTTCGTCAGACCTAAAACCGTACCTGTGGTAATTCTTATCGGCCAATTCTTTGATACACAACTTATTAACTTCGTTAGTATTTGAGTATAAATACAAAGTAATTTCTGCCATGGCAGTATTTGCCACAATTGCCCAGTTGTAGGTACCCTTTTCTGGCTCCGGGATTTTATCTAATTCGTTGAGCTTTCCCTTTAAACTTTTATAATTACCTGAACCGTGTACAACTGCCTCGTACAAAGTCAAACCAGAATAACCCAATGCACGAGCTGAAACCGGCGGGGTGAATCCATCGGTAGAGGGTATAATATCAACCTGTAGTTGAAACCAGTCAATAGCCACATCTCCAGAAAAGCCTTCAGTTGGTTTTTGGGCAACTGCGTTTCCAAAAAAGTTGAGTAAAACTAAAGTTATGACTGTAAAAAAACTTTTCATGCAATGTTAATTCAATACTGAAAACGTCAAATATGCTGTTTTATATCAGCTACAAAGCGTTTAATGTTAGAAATCTATACTGTTAGTATTATTAAATATGCGTTCTCCTAATTCGTAGCCTTGCTGTCCACTGTTATTAAAATTTGTCCCGCCGTTAATTGCGGCACTAATAACCTCACTCTTAAAGTCAGAAACTGTTATGGGTGCCGTACTAAAAGGAGTTTTTATACTTCCCCCTAATTCGGCTCTGATTAACTCACCAATAGCCCCAGCTAACGTTGCACTCAACGACGGAAACGACGGAGAATACGAAACACCAAGCGTTGGCTTCCAATTTTCATCTAATGTTTCTTTCACGTACGTATCTGGTCGTACCTGATTAAATTCGTACTTATTTCTCCAGACGGAAATTACGCCATCGCTTACAACAATTGCCCCTTTTAAATACAATAATGCAGCCTCATCTAATTTAGGCCCTTTAACGACAATTGCCTCACTAAGTACACCGAAAATATTACGCACGGTGTTGTTTCCTAAACCATCTCCCTCCCAATAAACACTCTTTTCCTTTTGTAAATCCGTTAGATTTTTTGATGCTTCGTACACCTGCATTGCTTCGACAAAAAAGGTCGATTCTTTTCGGTACGAGAACGGAATAACAAAAGTAGGTGATAGGAATTTATTGGAAAAACACATCGGACGAAGTAATTTCCATTGCGTAAGTAAAGGTCTTATTTCCGACGGATTTGCTTTCCACACACCTAAACCATCAGGAAATACGTATGAATTATTGAGCAGAATCGAATCCGTGCCGTTCAGACCATCTTGTCGGGCATAGTTGAAAACAGCGATTGCAATCGCCGCTCCGTACTCAATAGAACGTTTTATTATTGCCTGAGAAGCATTTCCACGGAAAGCTTTTTCGTACTTAGAAAGTAACGAGTCGATTTTAGCATTCTGTGCAGTATTTGCTTTCGGAAAGAATGATTGCACAATTGTGTATTGAGCCACATTTGCCGCCAATCCCCAATTATATTCAAGCGAATCAACGGCGTTAGGAATTCCACTAAAACGGTAAAGTTTCCCACTCAAAGTTTCCCGATCGGTTCCGTTTACAATACTTTCGTAAAGAGCCAGATTTTGGTAGCCGATTGCCCGAGCCGCCATTGGCGAAGCAATTGATTGATCTGCTTCAAGTAAATCGAGTAATAGTTTATTCCATTCAACAGCAACGTTAGTATCGTAAGTTTCTGCTTTGGGAGACAGCGAAACGGGCTTTGGGGTCACTATTTCTTCATCAACTGCCTCAGCATCCTTACAAGCAGAGAAAATCAACATTGTGCAGATTATCAGCACAATGCTCCAACATGAATATTTGAAAAAAAAAATCATGTAATTTTTTTTCATACAAAGTTTAATATTTAACGAATTCAACATCAATTTTCTTGCCAACTGATTTCTTACCAACCAAGTAACTGATATTTTCTAACTTTTACGTATAATCACTGGAAATGCGTAGCCATCCACGGAGTCTAGTTTTCAAAAGTTAGTAGCTAAAATTACCAACCCGAGCGATTTTTAGGTCAATTACAAACTTATTGGATAGAAAAACGTTTACTAATTTCCTGATATTCATCAAAAATACAGAGATTTGATGAAGGTTTTGACTCGGATAATTAGACCAGTTATCAAAGAAATTAACCAACGGATATGTTCCCGATTTTGACCAACGAAGTTTAACAAAGTTCTATGTTGAAGCTAAAACCAACGCTTTATTTATTATTATCCATGTACGTAGCCGGAATAATTGGTCTAAACGTAAATTCTACTACCGAGCTTTTCAAAATCCTTACCCCTTTTAACTTACTATTTTCAACCTTCGTTTTGCTATATTTTCACCTTGACAAAAGCAAATCCTTCATTTTCTTTGTGATCATCGCTTTCATGATTGGCTACTGGGTTGAAGTGGTTGGGGTAAATACGGGACTGATATTTGGTAAATACGAATACATTACCACCTTAGGTTTTGAGGTTTTCAATGTTCCATTAATTATCGGGGTTAATTGGTTGATTATTTCCTACTGTTCAGGGCACCTCGTTCATAAATTAGCCATTCCCAAAATTGTACAGATCACTCTAGCGGCACTACTTATGACAGCTTTCGATTACGTGGTCGAACCCATCGCTATCCGACTCGATATGTGGTCTTGGTTTGGGGAAGAGCCACCTTTGAGTAATTACGCGGGTTGGTTTGTTATATCTTTTGTGATTCAAATCATCTACTTTTATGCTCCGTTCAAAAAAGAGAATCCGGTAGCTGTTTGGCTTTTCGCTTTGCAAACCTTATTTTTCGGAATACAGTGGTTATTCTAATTACTGCGTTAACTATACTTCATCAACCAATAACCTAAATGAAAACTATTTTTTCAACCAAAAACACCGAGGAACTCATTCCCAAAATTGAAAAATTTATTGCGGAAGAGCTTTACCCGCTCGAAACTTCCAAAACTTTATCAGGAAATTTTTCTGATGTAGAACCACAACTTCACGAGTTAAGAAAGAAAGTAAAAGAAATGGGAATGTGGGGACTCGCCCTACCCAAAGAAGCCCACGGCTACGGGTTAACGCTCTGCGAATTCGGACAGATAAGCGAAGCATTGGCGAAATCTCCTTTCGGACATTTTGTATTCAATAGTCAGGCTCCCGACATCGGGAACATGGAGCTGATGCACAAATACGCCAACGAATCGCTTCAGGAAAAATACCTTGAGCCTTTAATCAAAGGCGAAATAAGAAGTTGCTTCTCCATGACCGAGCCAGAATTTGCGGGATCAAACCCAACCCGAATGGGAACAACCGCCGTAAAAGATGGTGATAATTATGTTATCAACGGGCACAAGTGGTTTACCTCTTCCGCAGATGGAGCAACGTTTGCCATCGTGATGGCAGTTACGGATCCTGACGCTTCTCGTCACCAAAGAGCTTCACAGATTTTAGTACCACTTGATTCTCCCGGTTACGAGTTTGTCCGCAATATCCCGATTATGGGACACGCTGGAGACAGCTGGGCAAGCCACGCCGAGGTGAGGTATCACGACGTTGTGGTTCCGCAAAGCAACCTTATTGGGGCTGAGGGTGCCGGGTTTTTATTGGCTCAAGAACGCCTCGGGCCCGGAAGAATTCACCACTGCATGCGTTTTATCGGAATTGCTGAACGGGCGTTTGATTTAATGGTTCGCTACGCAATTAGTCGTGAACTGAGGGAAGGAACTACCTTGGCTCACATGCAAAGTATTCAAAACTTCATTGCCGATAGCCGTGCCGAAATAAACGCCGCTCGACTAATGGTACTTGATACCGCCGACAAAATTGACAAGCACGGAAGTGCAGCGGTGAGAAACGAGATTTCAACCATCAAGTTTTTCACGGCAAATATGATGTTGCGGGTAATTGACCGTTCTATCCAAACTCACGGAGCTTTGGGAATGACAAACGACATAATACTTTCTTATTGGTACGCCCACGAACGTGCCGCCCGTATCTACGACGGTGCCGACGAAGTACACAAAGCTGCATTGGCAAGAAGTATTTTTAAGAATTATGGCTTCGACGTAACCAAAAAATAATGGAAGTAGGAAGCAATAAATCAGTTAGCGTTCGAAGCAACGAAGAAATCAATATTGCGGATTTAAGTACATTACTTTCGGCTCAAAATCAAGCCGTGGGTAACATAGTGTCAATCCGGCAGTTTCCGGGAGGTTTTTCTAACCTCACGTATTTGGTAGCAACGGATACGATGAATTTGGTTTTACGTCGCCCACCCGCCGGAGCAAAACATATCAAAGGCGGGCACGATATGGTACGTGAATACCGATTATTGGAAGCAATTAAAAAATCGGGGTTTGGGCAAGTGCCAAATCCCGTATTTTTATCAGAAGGGGATAATTTTCTGGACGCTCCGTTTTACTTGATGGAAAAAGTGGAAGGAGTTATCTTCCGTGCCTCCGATGCTCCGAATCTGCTAAAAACGCAACCGCCCGAAACTTTCAAAGCCATTTCAACTGCTTTGTGCGATAAATTAGTGGATTTACATTCGATTGATATCGCAAAAACTGGTTTGATTTCGATTGGAAAACCAGAAGGATACATTACACGGCAAGTGGAAGGTTGGTACAGGCGTTACGAAAAATCACAAACGGACGATCTTCCCGTAATGAAAGAACTGTACGATTGGCTAACCAAGAATATACCGACGGAGCGAACTCCTACCCTCATTCATAATGACTTTAAGTACGACAATGTCGTGCTAAACCCCGAAGACCTCAGCGAGATTAAAGCGATTTTGGATTGGGAAATGACTACCGTTGGTGATCCGTTGATGGATGTCGGGACGGCACTTTCATACTGGTGCGAAGCACAAGACAATGATTTCACGAAGACGTTTAACCTTTCATGGTTACCCGGTAATTTGACCCGCCAAGAATTCGCTGACCGTTACGCAACAAAAAGCGGACGAGATTTAAGCAGTATATTGTATTATTACGTTTTTGGGTTATTTAAAAATAGCGTAGTCCTTCAGCAAATTTACAATCGCTTCAAACTGGGTTTAACCAAAGACCCACGATTTGGAAGCCTGATTTTTGGGGTAAAAGTGCTTTCGTCGAAAGCAGCGAAGAGCATCGAGGAAAACAGAATGGAATGATTTAACGAAGTTGGGTTAGTTATTGCGTCTTAGACACAAAGCTTCCCCAACTTTTTTTAATTAACTCATATGTGAGGTTTTCGATAAAGTAACTTCCTGCGGCGGGATCATTCACTTCTCTAAGATAAGCCTCCTCAGCTAAGATAAGTGAGGTATTTCGAGCAATTCGAGAGCTAAACTCATTATCACTCTTGTCAAACGGCACAATGTGCAGCATATCACAGCCACCAATTATACCAGACATCGCCATCGTAGTTGCCCGCACAATATTTATGTGCTCATTATCTGTTTTATAAGATGTTTCATTGGTTACACCTTTCAGATAAAGCTTCATTTTACTGTTGTAAACAGCTACCAATCTGGCAATTAAAAATCTAACCGCCCTAATTTTGGCAATTGTCAGTAAGTAATCAGGAGTTAACCACACTTCTACCTCAACAAATTCAAGAAGAGAATTTGAGTCAGAATTATTTTTTGCGTTTAAAAGCTGTTGCGTTTTGTAAATTAATTCAGTGATTTCTTCAATTATATCATCTCGATTTTCGGTAAAGATGCTCGTTTCTTTACTTCGGGAGCTTTTTAACTCTTCCACATTCAGAAATCCCCAACCGAGTTCCTTCTGTTGAGCTTGCTGAATTTTTGAAAGTACTTCCGCCGGCACAGTGTATGATTGAGCGTATGAATCTACACTTATGTGTTTACCAATAATTCGAGTGAGTATTTCCTCAAATGACTTATCTTTAATTTCACTTAATGCCTTTTCACGCCAAGCAGAACTATCTGCTTTATCAAACTCAGGATATTTTATTTCTGTCAATTGCATTATTCCAATACAAGGTAGGTTGTAATTCTGATGAAAGATAGCTACAAAATTGTACTAATGAAAGGTTTTACTGAACGGAGGAAATTAGGTGATAAATTCCATTGGTACGGAGCTATTAATTTCTAATTTTGTGGTTTGCCAGAATTGGTACTGCCAAGTAATTTTTTATAATCGCTGATTAATCCGTGTCCGAAAACCCTGCACATATTGCTTGGGGCAAATGCCTCCAAATCATTCGAGATAATACCTCTGAGCAGAGTTACAAAACTTGGTTTGAGCCGATAAAACCATTTAAATTGGACGGTGCAAAACTAACAATACAAGTTCCGAGTCAGTTTTTTTACGAGTGGTTAGAAGAAAATTACGTGCAGCTATTACGCAAGGCGTTAGATTTTGCCATTGGCAGAAACGGACTTTTAGAATATTCCATTATTGTTGACAGTGGAAACCGGACGCAAAATAAGCCACCGATTGCCGTCAATATGACGAATACCAAGACCAGCTCGAAACTTCCTCCCGCACCTGACCCAAAAGAACGTACGGTGAGGAGCCCATTTGACCTTCGCAGTTTACAGAATAATTTAGAATCATACCTCAACCCGAATTATACGTTTGATAATTATATTGAAGGCGATTGCAATCGGTTGGCACGTGCCGCCAGTTTTGCCGTTGCCCAAAAACCAAGCGTCACTTCGTTTAACCCATTGATGATTTACGGAGGAGTGGGGCTCGGCAAAACCCACTTGGTGCAGGCAATTGGTAACTACATTAAGAACCGCATGTCTGATAAATTTGTGCTGTACGTTTCTTCAGAGAAATTTACGAACCAATTTATCAACTCTATTCGGGAAAATAATTTGCAGGACTTCATGAGTTTTTACATGCAAGTCGATATTTTAATCATGGATGACGTGCAGTTTCTTTCCGGCAAAGAAAAAACGCAGGAAACGTTTTTCCATATCTTTAATCATTTGTATCAATCCGGCAAACAAATTGTGATGACTTCTGACCGACCGCCAAGGGAATTAGACGGCATGGAAGACCGGTTATTATCTCGCTTTAAGTGGGGATTGACCGCAGATTTGCAAACTCCGGATTATGAAACCCGCATCGCGATTATTCAGAAGAAACTGAATAATGAAGGGATTCACATCGAATACGAGATAATTGAATACCTTGCTCACAGCATTGATTCTAATATTCGTGAATTAGAAGGCGTGATTATTTCACTTATTGCCCAAGCCTCGCTTACGAGAAAAGACATTGATTTAAATCTGGCTAAAAATACGCTAAAACACACAATTAGTGAAGCCGATCGTGAAGTAACGATTGACACAATTATTGATGCAATTGCGGAAACATACGACGTTAGAATTCCAGATTTGAAAGGAAAAAGCCGTTTACGAAGTATTGTATTGCCGCGTCAGGTGGCGATGTATTTGGCAAAAAACCTGACGAATTTATCGTTAAAATCAATCGGTTATCATTTTGGAGGACGTGATCACAGTACCGTAATTCACGCTATTCACACCATCAATGATTTGATGGATACGAACCGTGACTTGAAAGATAAAGTGACTCGTTTGATGAAGCGGTTTACGAAGTAAGTAACCGATTGTGAAGCTTTAATACCTGCTCTAGTACCAAGTCTTTTTCGTCATTTTGAATAATAAAGTCGGCTAATTCGAGAAACTCTTCGACGGATTTCTGATTTTTTATAATTCCTGTTACCTGATTAGTTGTACGGTGAGTATCCCGTTTTAAAATACGGCTGACGCGTGTTTCAATATCAGCGTGCACAACGACTACGTAATCTAAGTCATTCCCATTTTTAGCAGCGTTCATAATTGCCGCTTCGTAGACAACGCATTGACAGTCAGCGTACTCACTAAACCATTTAGTTGCATCATTCCGAACTGCCGGATGAACAATCCCATTAAGCTTTTTCAATAATCCAGCATCTGAGAAAACTAATTCAGCCACGAAAGCACGATTATATATTCCGTTTTTCAGATACGCTTCTTCGCCTAATAAATCAATAATTGCAGCTTTTACCTGAGCGTTTTCGTGAATTATCGATTTTGCTCGGCTATCTGCATCATAGGTAGGAACTCCCAACATAGAGAATGCCTTACTCGCAATACTCTTACCGCTGCCAATTCCTCCCGTAATTCCGACTTTAATCATTGCTTTTCTTCGTTAAACCATGAGGCATATTTTACGTAATTATCAGCCGTTCTCAGAAAAACCTCGGCGTTAGCCCCGTCCACATTTTTGAGAAACTTTGCCGGGTTACCCGCCCAAATTGTGTTTGGCGGCACTACTTTATTTTGCGTAACAATAGCTCCAGCGGCAATAATGGAGTTTTTCCCAATCACAGCTCCATCCATTACAATTGCTCCCATTCCAATAAGCACTTCATCTTCCACAACGCAGCCGTGTAAAATGGCATTATGCCCAATACTTACGCGATTTCCGATAACCGTTTTCGTTTTTTCGTAAGTACAATGTATTACCGCACCGTCTTGTACGTTCACTTTATCGCCCATCGTAACACTGTTTACATCTCCCCTGATTACGGCGTTGAACCAAACGGTGCATTCGTCGCCCATTTTTACATCGCCAACAATAGTTGCGTTCGGGGCAAACCAGCATTTTTCGCCTTGTTTGGGAAACTTATCTTCAACGGGTAATATTAGTGCCATAAGTAAATGCAATATGTTGGATTTTAGGTTTGCGAAAGGTTGGCCTTACATATACAATCCTCAAGATTCAGTACAAATATTAGCATATAAAACATATTTTTGTTCTCGAACCAAAAATAAGGAGATGATTGCAGTAATTCAACGAGTAAAGGAAGCAAATGTAACAATTGATGAGGTTATCACGGGCAAGATTAATCAAGGATTTATGATTCTGTTGGGCGTAGCGGAAGACGACGTCGAAACTGACATTGACTGGTTAACAACCAAAATCTACGGGTTACGGGTTTTCAGTGATGATGAAGGCAAAATGAACCTGAATATCGACCAAGTTTCGGGTGAAATACTACTAATTAGTCAATTCACGCTACACGCCTCCACAAAAAAAGGGAACCGACCTTCTTTCATTAAAGCCGCAAAACCTGAATTAGCAATTCCACTTTACGAGAAAACGATTTTAGCATTAGAACAAAAGCTAGGTAAAAGTATTGAAACGGGAACATTTGGAGCAGATATGCAAGTCAGCTCAATAAATGACGGACCAGTTACAATTATCATCGACTCCAAAGACCGGAAATAAATTAGCTCTTTTAGAATAACTAATTTTACTTTTCAAGCAAATATGCAATTTTGGTTTAGTAATTCAATATTTTCGGCGTTTTCACGGTTTCATCCAGAATATCGTCTGCTTTACTTTTCAGTTGACTGATAAATTTAACAATCAGAAAAATCGTTAAGCTTATAGCCAGAAAATAGATTGAAGTCTCAAGCAATTTCCCGTAACCAATGGCAGTTTTTTCCACGTTGGTTACTTCACCAATTACCGGAACTTCACGCAAAGTATCGATTGATAGGGCATGAAATCCGGTTTTATTGACTTATTCCTAAATTTCTGTAGCCCACAAACACTAACCTATAAAAGTGTGTATTAAAGGAATATTCACGCGTTTATTGTTTTTCACGATGCGGAAAATGTGCCACAATTATGAGCTTAGAATGAACTCTTCGAGCTGTTTTAGGGAAATACGATTTTCGTAAATCGCTTTGCCGATAATTACCCCAAAAATACCTATTTCCGCGAGAGCTTCCACATCTTCAAATTTACTCACGCCACCGCTGGCGATGATATTCAGCTTGGGAAACTGCTGTTTCATATCTTTGTACATTTCTACGTTCGGACCCTGCAACATTCCGTCTTTGGCTACGTCAGTACTAATTGTGTAGCGAATACCTTTTTCAACGTATTTTTCGAGAAAATCAGTTAACCACACATCTGACGTTTCCTGCCAACCGCTCACCGCAATTTTTCCCGCTTTAGCATCTGCTCCCAAGATTATTTTCTCGCTTCCAAAATCTGCCAGCCATTGCTCAACGAGCTCTTCATTTTTCACCGCAATGCTGCCCGCCGTTACCTGCGATGCCCCGAAGTCAAACACCGCCCGAATATCGTCGTCGGTTTGAACTCCGCCACCAAAGTCAACAACGAGGTTTGTTTTGGAAGCAATGGTGTCAAGCACTTTAAAGTTGATGACTTTCTTCTGCTTCGCACCATCTAAATCAACTAAGTGAAGCCGCCGGATTCCCGCACCTTCAAACTGTTTGGCAACTTCCAGCGGTTTTTCGTTATAAATTACTTTTTGGGCGTAGTCTCCCTGAGAAAGTCGAACGCATTTACCATCAATAATATCAATGGCGGGGATTATTTGGAGCATTTGTAAGTTGTTGAGTTAGTATATTGTTGAGTTCCCATTCTTCGTTTACCTTGGGAGCTAATGATTGAGCATTGGTAATTATTAACTGTTGACAGCCAAAAAGTTCCTAAAAATTTGTTCGCCTACGTCGCCGCTTATTTCGGAATGAAACTGACAAGCGTAGAAGTTATCTTTTTGCAGCATACCAGAATACGGCAAAATATGATCAGTAGTGCCAACGGTATGTTCACAAATTGGTGCGTAAAAACCATGGTTGTAATACACGTAAGATTGCTCTTTTACACCTTGCGTAAGTTCGCTTTTCAAGTCGAAGATATTATTCCAACCCGTTTGAGGAATCTTAAAACCCGGTTTTTTTAAGAATTTTATAACATTTACGTCAAAAATTCCGAGGCAATCCACGTTTCCTTCTTCGGAGTGATTGCACAATAATTGCATTCCAACACACGTACCCAAAAATGGCTGCTTCAGCGTAGGAATTATTTTATCCAACCCTTTCTCAATAATGCTTTTCATAGCAGTACTCGCTTCCCCAACTCCAGGAAAAATGATTCTATCGGCAGATTTGATAACTTCAGGGTCATCTGATAATACGCAGGAAACCCCGATTCTTTCAAAAGCGTAAATCACCGACATTACGTTGCCGGCGTTATATTTAATTATGACAACTTTAGACATAGTGGATTTAGATTAAACGCAAATAACGTGCGATTCGGCGAAGCATCAAAATAAACTTACCTGAACTATTTCTGGCTGAATATCGGCGGGCTTCAAAGTCAAACCTAATTCCTTGTTCAGTTGATTAACCCAATAATTTGACAATTCAGGAGCCAGAATATTCTCTTCGGTGTGCATGAATAAATAAGCCTTTTTCAATCCAGCGACGTGCCAATCCTTTATTCTACTAATCCAATCATTAGTTCTTACGTAATCAGTTTCGTGTAAATTATTTGCGATAAATCGCAATGTCAACGTATCAGTAGCAAGGCTCATATGGGCTACGTCTCTCCTACCCGAGACATCCGTAATTACCGTTCCAACCCCTAAATTAGCTAAGGTCAAAACTGTTCTTTCCCAGTTTTTCTCTTCCTCAAACCACGTTTCATTTCTAAATTCTACGGCTACTTCTAACCCTTTTGGAAGCGATTTTAGGTAATCTACTAATATTGGCAAACGATTGAACCCAAAGTACGGAGGAAGCTGAAGAAAGGAAATTCCAAGATTGTTTTCTAATTTACTTATTTGGTCAATAAAGTAGTTCGTCATTTCAGCCGCTCCAATTAATTGGCGTTCGTGGCTGATGACCTGCGGGAATTTCGGACAAAACTTAAACGTTTCCCCGACCTGACTTTTCCATCGGGAAATAGTTTCATCGGTTGGAATTTTATAGTGAGTGACGTTTAATTCGATGGTATTGAACTGCTGAGCGTAGTGAAACAAGTAATCAGCGTCTTTAACATTGTGCGGATATATTTTTCCAACCCACGGTTTATTCGCCCAAATTGGTGGCCCGATATAAATGTCCAACGGGTTACCTTCTGATTCGTTAAGAAATAGAGAACCGTTTGCCGGTAATGTGAAATCAACATTTGAAATATCGGCGAGTTTTCCGAAGTCCATATTATTTGAGAATTTTATAAATCCTGCACTCGTGTTTACCATACTGACTAGCTTGATAAATTAATTCGCAAGTGCATTTTGATAAATGCTGAGTTACTATTTCTTCGTCAATTTCTTTATCGGGCAAAATATTAGCTACAAAAATGTATCTCGGGTCGTCTCTACCTCCCGTCAAGGTGATCAGGATTGGCATGAACGTACGACTTTCACCAGTAGCGATGTATTCCAGAATTTGGTTAAAACTCGGGCGAGCCAACTGCCGTTGGTTAGAAACTTTCCGACGTAGCTTCCGCTTCCTTTTTTCCGAGGCAGTCCATTTCGTTTCCGTAACCCATTGTATCGGGCAGTGCGAGGAATGTTTCGGCGTAAAAATTAAAATATGGGACTCTCTTAGTAATTACCTATTTTCCGTTTAGAAGCAGATTATAAAAGTCTAATTTCTCTTTGGGCACACCTTCGTTACGTGGTTACACGTGAACCATACCTCCCCGCACAATATCGAAATTGAAATCTTGCTGCGTTTCTAAATAATGCGTTTACCTCCACTCCCCAAAAAGTGAGGCTTGGTGCGTATTATTCATACTAAGTGGTCATAGATTAGAGTCCGCAAAACTAAACAATCAAATTTTAATCGCGGAATATTTAACGTAATAACTCCACGTCAGTTTGAGTTGGTATTACTCAAATAAGCGGTACTTTTGTATTTCACAAACTCTAAGAACGGCTTTCCTTTACAACGGCAAGTCCCATCATAACCATCTTGCATGATAACATATACGCCATCAATGCGGCGTTTGGCAAGTTTCACAAACGACAGGTTGATTAATGTTCCCTTTCGGATGAAAATAAATAATTTACTTCCTTCTAAAATGAACGAATAGTGATTCAACGTATAGTAAAGATAGAGTTTACTTTCGGTTTACAAACTTGAGAATCGTGTAATTTCCGTAGGCACTTTCGGCGTACTTAATGGATGATACCCGCACGTTCACTTTGCCATAATTAAAAGGTAATGACTGCTATTTTTGGAAAGGAATATAATTTTTAATGGTCACTCGGATTAGCAAATTCGTGAAGCAAGGCCATAATCAGAAGCGTAAACACTACTAAATATTCACTTTTAATTTTAATTAAAATAATTTAAGAACTATATAAAAAGTCCGAATGAGCAAATGATACACTCCCTCGAGGAATCGGTACGTTTGGTTGTATGAACGGTAATTACCTATTTTTGCGTATTCTTTTATAAAAAATATGAACAAACCCTTTATTGCCCCTTCCATTCTTGCCGCCGATTTTGGCAATCTGCAACGAGATTGTGAACTTCTGAACCAGTCAACTGCCGACTGGTTTCATATTGATGTGATGGACGGACTTTTCGTTCCAAACATTTCTTACGGAATGCCGGTTATCGAAGCGATTAGAAAACACGCTACAAAACCACTAGATGTACATTTAATGATTACGCAGCCTGAGCGTTACATCGAAGCTTTTGAAAAAGTTGGAGCGGATATAATCACCGTGCATTACGAAGCATGTGCTCACCTGAACCGAACAATTAACCAAATCAAAGAAACGGGATGCAAAGCGGGCGTTGCCCTCAACCCTGCAACAGATGTTTCGGTACTGAATTCGGTTATTCAGGATTGTGACTTAGTCCTATTAATGTCTGTGAATCCTGGTTTTGGCGGACAGAAATTCATTGATTACACCTACGAAAAGGTAAAGCAACTGCGTAAACTCATTGACGATCGCGGTCTGAAAACAGTCATCGAAATAGATGGTGGAGTAAACGCTGACACGGGAAAGAAATTAGTGGATTTAGGAGCCGATGCCTTAGTAGCGGGGAGTTTTATTTTTTCTTCTGAAAATCCCACAGCGACCATCTTGCAATTAAAATCATTGTCTTGAAAAATCAGCAGCAAATTCACGATGTTAATAACATCAACGTTGTTATTGACATTGACTTATTAGGTCTTGGTTACGTTTATCCCAAAGCACGCACGGGAGTTTTCCGAGTTGCAGAAGAGTTAGTGCGGTCGTTTCTCGAAAACCCCAAGTTGAATGTTTACTTTTCATCCCAGAACAATCTTTCAGATTCTATTGCTTTCTTAGAAGAGTCTGACATTTCAGGAAAAGGCAGGTTTATTCATTCCGTAGAAGAGCTCAACGTTGCAAACTCAATCAATCGTTTGCGGGGAATGTTTACACAAGCAAACTTTTTGATAAAAGTTTGCCGCAAAATACGTTACAAGTATTTTCACAAAGCCTCGGGATTTAGTAAACTACCAGAAAGGGCGATTTTTTTCTCCCCTTACTATGAGTTACCTGAAGAGATTAAAGGAAATAAAGCTATTAAAAAAGTGATCCTTATTCACGATTTAATCAGTTTTCGATTACCTGAACTTTTTGAAGAATCAAACCGAAATGACGTTCGTAAATCCATTCAGTCAATAGATGAAAATACGACTTTAGTTTGTGTTTCACAATCGACGAAGAAAGACTTAAAAGAGTTCTTCCCTCGGATAAAAAATAGCATTCGGGTTATTCCTTTAGCTGCGAATAAACGCCTATTTTACCGCGTAGAAAACAAGGCTAAAATTGACTTCACATTAAAAAAATACGGTATTCCTAATCGTCCATACTTATTATCGCTCTCTACTTTAGAGCCCCGAAAAAATATTGAAACAACCATCAAGGCGTTCAATAAACTACTAAAAGAACACCACGAAATAAACGCGTCTTTGGTATTAGTCGGAACGTTAGGCTGGAGTTACAATACCATTTTTAGCGAAATTCTGAATTCCAATACCATCAAGGACAAACTCATCGTTACTGGATTTGTGCAGGATAGTGACTTGGCAACCCTTTATTCAGGTGCAACTGGGTTTGTTTATCCATCACTCTACGAAGGTTTTGGACTGCCCCCACTCGAAGCCATGCAGTGCGGAATTCCGGTTGTGGTATCAAACACTTCCTCAATTCCCGAAGTAGTCGGAGATGCCGGAATCTATACCGAACCAATGGACAAGATTGCGATCAAAGATGCCATGGAAATTCTTCTGACAGATCGCATTTACTCCAAAGAATTATCACAGAAGTCTATTGCTCAGGCAGCAAATTTTTCTTGGCGAAATTCAGCCGCTAAATATGTGAAGATATTCCAAGAACTGATGGCGGAATGATCTTTTTTATGTATCTTTATATGATTAAAATCATCAAAAAAATAACTCCTATTTGTTCCTATGGCGGATAATAAAGAAAAGCTAAAAATTTTAGAAACAACTATTGCAAAACTTGATAAGGCTTACGGTAAGGGTACTGTAATGCGTCTTAGCGACCAAAGCGTCATGGATGTACCTGTAATTTCTACGGGTTCACTTGGAGTAGATCTTGCCCTTGGCATTGGAGGTTTTCCGAAGGGTCGGGTAGTAGAAATATACGGACCAGAATCGTCTGGTAAAACCACGCTTGCTATGCACGCAATTGCGGAAGCTCAAAAGGCAGGCGGTATTGCCGCTTTTATAGACGCTGAACACGCCTTTGATCGTCTTTACGCCGAAAAGTTAGGCATCGACACTAAAAGCTTGTTAATCTCGCAACCTGATTACGGTGAGCAAGCACTTGAAATCGCTGAACACCTGATTAGCTCAGGAGCGGTTGATATTATCGTAATTGACTCCGTAGCTGCTTTGGTTCCCAAGGCTGAATTAGAAGGTGACATGGGAGATAGTAAAATGGGTCTTCAGGCTCGTTTGATGTCACAAGCATTACGTAAGCTTACCGGAACAATAAATAAGACGGGCTGCTGCTGTATTTTCATTAACCAATTGCGTGAGAAAATCGGTGTGATGTTCGGAAGCCCCGAAACAACCACCGGTGGTAATGCCCTTAAATTTTATGCTTCAGTTCGGATTGATATTCGCCGTAGCACGCAAATTAAAGATAGCAACTCCGAAGTAATCGGTAACCGTACCCGCGTGAAAGTGGTAAAAAATAAAGTTGCTCCGCCGTTTAAAGTGGTCGAGTTTGACATCATGTACGGTGAAGGAATTTCCAAAGCCGGAGAAGTGCTTGACCTTGCCGTTGATTTAGATATCGTGAAGAAATCTGGTTCGTGGTTCTCTTACGGAACCGAGCGTTTGGGACAAGGACGTGACTCAGTGAAAAATCTTATCAAAGACACGCCGGAATTGATGGCGGAAATTGAGAAGAAAGTACGTGATCACGTATCTGGCAACGCCGATGCCCTTATGGAAGGAGCTATTGCCGCAACTGAAGGAGAAGACGAGAAGTAAAATCGCTCTTTATAGAATTGATAAAATACCCGTTGCTTTAATTAGTGGCGGGTATTTATTTGTGTCTGGTTTCTACTTTTTTTCAGAGAAACTATTTATCGCTGCGAGTGGAACTCGCTAAACTCTTTAACGATGGTGCAACCATCGCAGAGCGACTTATCATGATATATTAGTATAAACTACACCAATAACTATATTGAAGAAAGCTATACTATTTGCATTTGTATATGTTTTTTTTTCGAGTATTGGGATTACTGAAAAGCAACATTAAAGAGTAGATGCTAACTTTATATTTTTATAACTGTGAGAAATTTTGTGATTACGATGATGTTCCTTTTTTGTGCTACGGTGAGTTTCGCTAATACTGGCGAGGTTGAAAATCTCGACGTTATTCAAGAAACTAAAATTGTAGTAGAAGTAGAAAATAAAACAGCAAATACTCTGTACTTTGACTGTGGGCAATTTTATGTTTGTGGCAATTTAGTAGCAGTATGCGATGCAGAAGACTTTTTTTTCATGGTTGATCTGTACTGCTGATATATCGTGCAAATTATATTGGAACTTATTTTTTAGACACTCACTAAATTACAAATACCCTCATTACAAAGGTGAGGGTATTTAAAGTGAAGATTATTGACCATGAAGAAAACCATCTTTATATTACTAAACTATCTATTTGTAGGAATCACAGCAAGTAGCCAAAATTATAAAATAAGCTATCGATTAACTTTTCAAGAAGCTGAAGAAAAAGTTGAGCAGGAAGATTTTTATTTATATACATCTTCTGAACAAAGTACTTTTGTTAGCGATCTTAAGATTAGGAAGGATTCCATTATAAAGGACAAAGAAACAGATATTGGAAGTAAAATGAAGGCTTATAAAGCTATACCTCAAACTAAGTTTGACTTCTTTTTACAAAAGAAATATGAAACAAACACTGTCTTGTTTGCTCAAAAAGTCGGTAAGTATATTGGCTATCAAAAAATAGTTCCTTCATATGATTGGCAAGTTGTTGATTCAGTAAAAAAAAATAACGGTTTTTCTTGCCGAAAAGGAATTTTAAAATTGAATGATCAAACTTATAATGCGTGGTTCACGGATGAAATTTCTGTATTTGACGGGCCTTATTTTTTTCAAGGTTTACCGGGCTTGATTTTGGAGGTTTCATGTATTGAACGTAATTATCAATTCACTTTCGTTGGTATTGAAAAAGGATATTCCCCAGTTATATATCCAGATAAATCATTTGAGGCAATAACTGATAATCGAGACAAGTTTATACAGGTAGTAGCAGATTGGGAAAAGAATACTGTGAAAAATTTATTCAAATCAGGAAATGTATCTATGGGTAATCCTGACGACTCAGTTCAAAAATACATAAAACAATTTCAGTCCGAACTTGATGAAAAGAAACCAAAGTTCAAATTAGAAATATTTTGAAAGCCGCTCTGATTTCCCTGTTAGTTATACTAATGAGTATTGTGGTACACGCCCAATTAATTACAGGGGTTGTGACAGATTCATTAACTAATAAACCACTTGAACGCAGTAGCGTTGTTGCCTACACGTTCCCTAAAAATAATTTAATTAAATTCGGTTTTACAGATACTTCTGGAAGGTTTTCATTGACCATTCCATCTACAGATACAGACTCGCTATTAATCACCGTCAAATATTTAGGTTACAGAACGGTATCAAAAATCGTTTCTAAAAACCAATCAACCGTTAATTTTTGGCTTACGCCGCAGGAGTTTGTTTTGAACGAAGTGACTATAAAAACCCTCGCCATAAAGCAAGAGGGCGATACGTTAACTTTTAACCCGCTTAAATTTGAAAAAGCCAACGACAATACTCTGGCTGATGTTTTAAAAAGAATACCAGGCGTGGAGGTAAGCGGCGAAGGAAAAATATCGTATAATGGGCAGCAAATCAATCGGTTCTACATTGAAGGGTTGAATTTATTAGACGGCAAGTATAATCTTGCCACCAATAATATCGGCAAACGGGACGTTGCGGAAATCAATGTTTTCAAAAACCATCAACCGATAAAAGCCTTGCAAGATTCGGAATTTAGTGAGTCTCCCGCAATGAATATCAAACTAAGCAAAAAAAATATACTCATAGGAAGCGGCAAAGCAGGAGTTTCGCCCAATCTAAAAATGGCTGATATTAATTTTTCGCCGTTATTTTTTTCCGAGAAAACCCAATTGCTTTCTACGTTGCAATTCAATAATTCAGGTCGGGGTTTGATAAGTCAGTTTAGGTCTTTTGATGTCAATGCGTTGCCCTTTTTAGAAAAAATACAAGATAATAATCGTGGGATTCTGTCTTACGCAAACCGCCCCGCCCCAAGTTTTAATAATGATCATTTAAGGTTTAACAAGACTTTTGCCCAAAGTTTTAATTTGCTCAAAAAACTACCCAAAGATTTTCAGATAAAAACTAACATAAACGCTTACGCCAACCGGGAAAATAACTTTTACGATTATGTAACAGAATTTTATATTTCCGGGGCAGAAAACTTCAACCGAAGCGGTAATCAGGTATTGAGACGGAAGTTTAGGAATATAGACGGCACAATTGACTTAGAAAAAAATACCAAAAAATTCTATTTTAAAAATCAGCTTGCGGTCAATATAAACGACGAGCGAAGTGGTGGAAGCAATGATGAATCTGGGTTAACGCCTTCTGCGATTAATTTAAACGGTGATTATGACAATTTTAGTAACACCTTGTACTCCGTGATTCCACTGAAAAAACAACGCTCGTTAAGCGTTTATTCGTTGACTACTTATTCAAAAAATCGGCAATTAACCGACAATTCGCCGTTACCGCTATTCTTGGATTCGCTGCAAACCTCCGCCACTAATCTATTTCAATTTTACAAAAATGCTAAATTTTTCACGCTCAATTCATTGTCTTATACAATAGGCAAACAAAAACTTAAATTTCTGAACCGGGTTACATGGTCTTACGATAAGAATCTGCTGAACAGTAATATAGCATTACAACCCAAACAGAGAACGCTCGAAAACGAATTTAGTAACAACTTAAATTGGAAAAAGCATAATCTGGAATATTTTTCGGAGCTAAATTATAATGCCCGAAAGTTCGTATTACGGGGAAGGCTTGCCGTTAATAATTATCGTTTTGTTGTAACAGAACGTTTCAACGGTTTAGATTTCAACCGCAACGAAATGGTACTGAACCCATCCGCATATTTTTTCAGTCGGTTTCAATCCAAAACAAATTTTGAGTTGAATTTTATTAAACGAAATGACTTCGGAACGGTTCAGGGCATTTTCCCCGGCTATATTTTAACAAGTAGCAGTCAGATTATCCAAAACGTTGGGCAGTTGGGTGCTTACGAACAATTAAGTTTTAACGGAAGAATAAAATATGCCGATATTCTGAATTCATTTTACGCAAATTCGGGTTTCGTGCTATCGCGGAATACTAATGACTTGCTGAACAGTACGCAATTTTCGACGGAAGGAAATTTGGAGGAAATTACCATTCAACAAGAAAATGTTTCGGAACAGTTGCAGTGGTTTTCTACGATTGAGAAGAATTTTTACAAAATAAAACTGGACACGAAGTTAAAAACGTTTTTTACCGCCGACCGTCAAAATATGTTGATAAATAATCAATTATCTCGTATTTTACAGAGTAATTTTGTAGGTAACCTATCACTCACCAAAGAAATCTCTAAGCGTTTTTATGTGGACTGCACGTTGAATTTCAACCGCAGTATTTCAAAGTTTGGGAGCAATGCCGAATCTTATTCATTTGCGATAACTTCCCAAACCGCTGGCTTGAATTATGCTTTGCCCAATAAATTTAACATTAGATTAAATAATAGCTACGCCACATTTGATTACACAGAAGAAGTTTTCGATAATTTTTTCACCGATTTACGGTTTAGTGTTCCTTTAAAGAACGACAAGTTAAGTTTTGAATTGGAATACCAGAACGTGTTCAACGCAAAAAAGTACTTCATTTTAAATCGGAACAATTCATTTCAAACGGTTTCAATATTGCCACTTCGTACTAGTCAAGTACTTGGCTATCTTAACTTTAGATTGTAATTATAATTCTCATAGTAAATTTTCAAATCGGCAAAAATAGTATCCATATAATAATAGCAATACATTCATCACTTAGAAATAAGTAACGAGTATTTTTTTTATATAAAACAAACATCCCATCTTTACAGCAGTTTCAGGTGTTTTATCGACTCGCGTTCGGTATTACTTAATAGGGAATCCTGTGAAAATCAGGAGCTGTCCTCGCAACTGTAAGGTTCAACAAAAGTCATTTTCCTACACGCCACTGTTTAACAACGGGAAGGCAATAATGACGAACCAAGTCAGGAGACCTGCCTCAAACTATTCTTGTTTGTGCTTTACGAAGGATGAAAGCAAACGAGCGATAGCTAATTTCAACATTTTATTATTTCCATTTTTATGCGAATTTCATTCGTTTTAGCTTGCCTATTTCTCATAGGTTACAATCCTTCATTTGCCCAAGTCGAACTCGATGAGGTCGAAGTTACCGGAAAACTTTCGGGACGTAAATCCATTTCCACGCTCAATACAGCAGGAACCTACATCTCTGACTCGGTCATCAAGTCAAATCTTCATCTATCATTACCGCAGTTATTAAGTCAACAAACTGGAGTTGTCATTAACGGAGCTACGCAAACCAGCGGAAGCGTTCAAACGGTTTATTTTCGGGGTGCTGCCCGCGGCCTTGTCCTAATTTTACTGAACGGAATTCCCGTTTCTGACGGTTCTGACATTGATCAAACGTTTGATTTAAATAATATCAGTCTTAGCCAAGTAGACCGCATTGAAATCATGCAAGGTGGTCAATCCGTGGTTTACGGTTCAGATGCCGTGGGTGGCGTAATTAATATCATTACCCGCGTTTCGCCCAACAAACCAATTTCGGTTACGGCAAATGCATCTTACGGCAGTTTTAATAACCTGAGAGCAGGAATTAACTTAGCCGGCACTCAAAACGGTTTTACCTATCAAGCGGCTTACAATAAGCAATCTGTTGGTGGAATCTCAGCAGCGGCAATTCCCGCGACGAGTTCAGTCAGTGAATTCGAAAAAGACGGTTTTAATCGGGACGCTTTAAACTTTGATCTACGAAAGACAATCGGGAAAAGTATTTCGCTTTACAGTAATTTACGCTACGCAACTTATCGAGCCGACCTCGATGCTTCGGCATTCACAGATGACCGCGACAATACTGCAGAATCAAATAATTTACAAATCGGGTTCGGTGGCGATTACACCTTCGATAAAGGTTTAGTGAATTTGTCTTACAACCGCATCAATACTAATCGTACTTACGAAGATGACTCTACAGACGTTCCGGCAAGTGCCTTTAGTAAGTACAGTTATTCTACATTCGGTTCGGCAAATGATTTCTTAGAAGTTTATACAAATCTAAATCTTGCGAGTAACTTCAACTTGCTTATAGGAGTTGATTATCAACGTATTGCAACGAGTCAAACGTACCGTTCAGTCAGTAGCTTCGGAGAATTTGTTTCACTCCCGCTCACCGATGATCTTTCTAATCTCACTAATTTTAGTGGCTACTTCACCGCTAATTATAAAGTAAATAACGTTGGAATTGAGGTAGGAAGCCGGTTGAATCAGAATTCTATTTACGGAACAAATTATTCGTATTCGGTGAATCCGTATTTCAGTAAAGGCGGGTTTAAGGTATTCGGTGTGTTTGCCAAGAGTTACAAGAACCCGTCGCTTTATCAAGTATTTTCTGAGTACGGAAACAAAGAATTACAGCCACAGGAAGCTCTAACTTTAGACTTAGGCTTTGAGTACAAACTGAGCAATTCATTAGATTTTGCAACAACTTTTTTCGCTCGTAATACCCAAAACTTGTTCTTCTTTAATTCAACAAACGTAGCTCCTTTTGGTCAATATATTAACTTAGATGAACAAACCGAAAACGGGTTAGAGATAGAATTAAAGAAGCGTTTTGAGAAACTTCAGGTTTACGGAAACGTTACGCACATACTTTCGGCAAAAACTATCATTGATGCCACCGACGAAACAACTGATAATAATAACTTTTTGCGTCGCCCCCGTACAGTTCTCAATGCCGGACTGACGTTCAGCCCGATTCAGAAACTTACGCTTAACGGTAACGTACAATACCAGTCAAAACGTCAAGATAGATTCTTTAACTCCGAGACTTTTGCATCAGAAACCATCGATTTAAAAGCCTTCACGCTACTGAATTTAGTAACATCATACAGTGTGAGTAAAAACTTAAACGTTGGTCTTACCATTAATAACCTATTAAATCAAAGCTATTTTGAAGTGTATGGTTACAACTCATTACCGAGGAACTTTTCGATAAATGCATTAGTTAGGTTTTAAAGACCTAGCTTTAAACTGTCTTTATTAAATATTTAGTAGAAAATGAATCGTAAAAAAATAGGTTTTATTGCATTATTGATACTTGCCGTGATAGTATTTCGGGTATTTTTAGCCGGAGATGGTAACTCGTTCCGCAGTTATACACCCGTTGGAGCAATTTGCTTGTTTGCTGGAGCGTATTTTAACCGTAAATGGTGGGCGTACGTTTTGCCGTTAGCAATGCTTTTTGTGTCGGATTTAGTAATCAACGGCTATATCTACGAAGGCAAGTACGGTCTAATTTATGACGGTTGGTATTACACTTACGCCGTTATGGCAGGAATTATACTTATTGGTAGTTTCTTATTTCAGAAAGTAAATGTTAAAAATATTCTGGTTTCATCAGTTGCTTCAACGCTTCTCTTTTGGCTCGTGCTTGACTTTATAGTTTGGGCAGGAGGTGGAATGAATATCATAACGGGAATGCCCCTTTCGAGAGACTTTACCGGACTGATTCAGTGCTACGCTCAAGGTCTACCTTTTGCAAAAAACTTCTTCTTAGGAACGGCAGTTTACAGCACGTTCTTATTCGGAGTTTACGAATTTAGCAAAAGTAAAATCATCAGTTTCCAAACTGCTTAGTGAGATTTAAGACCCGTTTTCTGTAGAAGATACTTTCAGAAATCGACTACTTATAACACAAAACAGCCCGCAATGACTTGCGGGCTGTTTTGTGTTATAAGTAAATATCAAAAACCTGAGAAGAATTTGAAACCCCGTTAGCGGTCGCAGGCCCTGACGGCGGTTGATATATTTTCCCCGCTCAACCACTTCCGAGGTCTACGACCATCAGAAGGGTTTAAAACCCCGTTAGCGGTCGCAAATCCTGACGGCGGTTAATATATTTCCCACTTCAACCACTTCCGAGGTCTACGACCATCAGAAGGGTTAAAACCCCGTTAGCGGTCGCAGACCCTGACGGCGGTTAACTCAATTCCCCGCTCAACTACTTCCGAGGTCGGAAACCATCAGAAGGGTTAAAACCCCGTTA
>Ga0222647_1000059_pt1 | contig 58349 bp, 53 predicted proteins | sample AntAcemetagen333_FD_179864 | JGI IMG/M metagenome (GOLD analysis project Ga0222647, IMG submission 179864) | Saline water microbial communities from Ace Lake, Antarctica - #333 | ecosystem: Environmental > Aquatic > Non-marine Saline and Alkaline > Saline | place: Antarctica: Ace Lake...
TATTTAATATTTATTTAAGCCGCTTTCAACATTCCAATTTTAGAACGGCTGATTTTTTCTTCTGCGTAAGCTGCGGTAATAACCAATTCTTTAGCACCTTCTATAGATGGCATTTCGAACATCGCATCGGTCATAATTGCTTCACAAATCGACCGTAAACCTCTCGCTCCCAACTTGTATTCCAATGCCTTTTCTACGATAAAATCCAAAGCATCATCGGTGAAGCTCAAATCAATATTTTCCATCTCAAATAACTTTTGGTATTGTTTCACCAAAGCATTTTTAGGCTCAATCATAATACGGCGTAAAGTCGGTGCATCCAACGGATCTAAATACGTCAAAACTGGCATACGTCCCAATAATTCTGGAATCAAACCGAACGATTTAATATCCTGGTGCATGATGTATTGCAACATATTATCACGGTCGATACGTCCTTTATCTTCATTACCGTAGCCGATTACTTGCGTATTCAAACGGCGAGAAATATTCTTTTCGATACCATCAAAAGCACCGCCACAGATAAACAAAATATCTTTGGTATTGACTTTCAATAGTTTTTGTTCTGGGTGTTTTCTACCGCCATAAGGGGGAACATTGACTTCCGTACCTTCCAACATTTTCAACAAACCTTGCTGCACACCTTCGCCCGAAACGTCACGAGTTATCGAAGGATTATCGCCTTTACGGGCAATTTTATCAATTTCATCAATGTAAATAATACCTTTTTCGGCAGCTTTTACATTGTAATTACAAACTTGCAACAAACGGCTCAAAATACTTTCGACATCTTCACCAACATAACCAGCTTCTGTGAAAACCGTTGCATCGACAATCGCAAACGGAACATTCAAGAATCTCGCAATACTTCGAGCTAATAACGTTTTTCCAGTTCCAGTACGACCGACCATAATGATGTTTGATTTTTCAATTTCAACATCATCTTGTGCATGCTGACGAAGGCGTTTATAGTGATTATAAACAGCTACCGCAAGGTATTTTTTAGCTTCGGTTTGACCGATTACGTATTGATCCAAATGCTTGTTAATATCTTTAGGCGTAACGGTTTCAGGTAGATAGAATGTAGAATCATTCTCACCAGAATTCATTTCTTCCAAGATAATTTCCTGTGCTTGTTCTACACAATTTTCACAAATATGTCCTTCGATTCCTGCGACCAAAATCATCACTTCATCTTTTCCTCTTCCACAGAACGAACATCTGTAAGCGTTATTTTTTTTCATTTTATATACATATCAAAAACAGTTAGCAGTTGGCAATTTTTTTAGTCTGTAATAACAACAAATAATAAACGGCAAACTGGCAACTGCCAACTTTTTCTAAAAGGATTACAAAATTAGACATTCTAAAACATAAAACAAGGGATTTTCCCATTATTGAGAAAATCCCTTTGTTGTTTTATTGTTTCGAAGGGCGCAGACGCTTCAAAAGCCTGCCCCTAAATCCACAATTCGAAGTTTTAAACTCTTGCCAAAACTTCATCAACCAAACCATATTCCTTAGCTTCTGGCGCACGCATCCAATTATCACGATCACAATCTTCCATGATTTTATCGTAAGATTGACCAGTGTGTTTAGCTAAAATATCATACAATTCTTTCTGCATTTGCTTAATCAATTTGTACGAAATTTCCATATCAGAAACTTGACCTTGCATTCCGCCTAAAGGTTGGTGAATCATCACACGACTGTGTGGCAAACACGTTCTTTTACCCGTTGTACCAGCAGTCAAAAGAACTGCACCCATTGAAGCGGCTAAACCTGTACAAATAGTCGCAACATCTGGAGAAACGTACTGCATCGTATCATAAATACCCAAACCGTCAATCACAGAACCTCCAGGAGAGTTGATAAACATTTGAATATCACGCTTCGGATCAGTTGATTCTAAGAAAAGCATTTGAGCTTGAATCACGTTCGCAACGTAAGAATTGACAGGAACGCCCATAAAAATGATACGATCCATCATCAGACGAGAGAAAACGTCAAACACCCCAACATTCATTTGGCGCTCTTCAATAACAGAAGGCGTAAAACCCTGAATATCAGGCGCACTTGCGGTGGATTTATCCATATAATTCTCCAAGTGCATGCTGCTCATGCCCATGTGTTTTACCGCATATTTTTTGAACTCATTTTGGTCAAACATATTAACTATTTTTTTTAAAATCAATCATTTTCATTGCTTCATTATTTCATTGTCTCCTTATTATTTGAAACGCAAAACATTAAAAATCAATAGCTTTTGATGATTTATTATATAATATATTAAAAATTTATTTTTAATAAAAAAGGAATATTTAATTTAAAACCTCAAACCTTCGTCCTTCAATTATTCATCCAAAGCTAATAATTAAAAAATGACGAACTAAATGTCAGTCGAGTTTTGCCATCTTGTCAGAAGCGTTTCCCAGGCGACGAGTTTTATTGCCCAGATGAAATCTTATAATGTAATAAAACTGATTTTTCACATCAGAAGCCTACGTAAAAGCGGTCAAACTCGTAACCCGCAACTCATTTCACTTTATAAACATCAGCATCATCTAAGACATAAAAAAGCTCCTCGATATTATCTTTATTCAAGCGCAACTTTCCTTTAAACATCAGGTTGGCGTCCATTTTAAAAGCTCTTGGACTTTTGAATTTTAAATCAACAATAGATTGAGGCCCACCACCGCCACAGAAGTAGCACGAAGCCATGGGATTCATCGAAAGCACAAAATAACCACCTTCCAACGGCAAAATATAACCTTTCAATGCTACCGTTTTTCCTTGCAGCGATTTCATGATACTACCAAATTCTGGGCACCAAAAATATTCACCAATGTCTTCGTTAAAACATTCTTCAAGTTTAATATCATTCATTATGTTCCAGTTCAGTACAACAACGCCATCCTTATTTGGTTTTAAGGCTTTTTCAACTGCCGCACGATTAGCGACAATCGGCTGCTGCATACCAGCATTAATCGCTGAATCCATTTTAGCCGTTTCGATGCTATCGACCAAAAGTTCGTCCTCAAACCCTACATCACTTGCCGCTTGACTTTCGACTGTAGTGACTTCCAGCTTAGTTGCGTCAAGCGTATTCGCCTCTTCAAAAGATTCTTGTTCGTTATTTTCTGTTGACTGACAACTGTTTAATGAAAACATTAAACCCAAGACCACACAACCTAAACCTATAATATTGTTCATTTTACTAATTTTCATGTTATATTTATACCTTGATTTGTATTCTAACCTGTTTTTGGAAACAAAAATAAAGGTAAAATAGATATTTCAATGGCAGAAAAAATATTGTTAATTATAATAAATCAAATTTATGAAAACTTTAAAGTATTTAGGCTTATTCCTCGTGTTATCGCTTTTAATAACTGGCTGTAAAGAATCTGTTGACCCCGAAACGGAGGCAAAAATGAAACAGGCTGGTGAGTTGCACGATGCGTCTTTAGCTTCGGGAAGAGAAGTCGTAGCAATGCTCGAAACAACGGACGACTTAATCGCGCAGGTTGAAGTTGCCGTACCGACAATCGAAGACGAAATGATGCAACAGGATGCTAAAGCATACATTACAGGTATCACGGAAGCAAAGGCGGACTATCAATTATGGAAGGAAACTTTGGTAGAAGTACCTGGTCACGAACACCAACACACTGGAGAAGCTCACAACCACAATCATTCGATGGACGAAGCTACGCCTGACGAGATTTTGGCAAAACAGACGGAATTAAGCGATTATATTAATGACATCAAAAATCGTTTGGCAAAAGCTACAGAAATGGCTCAATCCGTTGTGGACGAATATGGAACACAAGAGGTTCAGTAAGTAAAATTTAACCGCAAAGACCGCAAATATTTCACAAAAAAAAATTGTGAACGTTGCGACTTTGCGGTAAAATTTACAAATAAAATGCAATTTTTATTTCAATTTCTCATTTTCCGCATGGCGTTTTACATCTCGAATTGTTTTTTTTTCTAAATTTTTCACCAACGCATCAGTCAAATCAATCCCCGTTTGATTCGCCAAACAAACCAAAACGAACAAAACATCCGCCATTTCATCTGCCAAATCAATCATTGCCGTCGCTTCATCTTCTTTGCGTTTGAACGATTGTTCACCATAAATTCGAGCCATCAATCGAGCGACTTCCCCGACTTCTTCCGTCAAAATTGCCGTATTTGTCAGCTCATTATAATAACGGACTCCAATCGTATTTATCCATTTATCAACCGTTTCCTGCGTTTCTTTTAAAGTCATTGTTTTGGTTTTTTAATTAATAATCTATGTAAATTTACGGAACTGAAATATAAAATCGTTGTGAATTTACACGAAACAAGGACAAACACATCAAAATACTATTGCTATTTTCAATTCATCTTTTGACTTTACATTTTTCAATACTTTTAAAACTATTTGACAATTTCGGCAAACCTTGATAAATCTATGTCTAAATAGTACTTTGAAAGCGTTGAAAACAGGGAGTTGATGAGCAGGTAATTTTAAGTTAAATAGCGTCAACTTAAAAAAATCATAGTTGTAGAACAGCGACTTTTTTGGTCGCCTTTCGGCTAAGATCCGCAGTATCTTCACTTTTGTAGAAATTATCAAAGAACCTAAATTAAAAAGCATTATTCGTAAAGATTACCGAACGGCAACTGGCGAAACCGTAGATTTGAATTATTATGAAAAGTTGTTTTAGGATTAAAATTTCACTTTTATCCGTACTTTCCTTTACTATTCGTTTGAATAATTAAATTTGTGTTTGTCGAAGCATCTAAATCATCAGGACAAAAATTTTTTACGTTTTATAAATGTTTTTCTGCTTCAAGGCAAATTAAAAAAATCGAAAATTATCTAAATGAAATTATCCGTCATAATTGTCAATTACAATGTGAAATACTTTTTAGAACAGGTTTTATATTCCGTTCGTCGGGCAACAGAAAACTTGTTGGATGGCAACGCTGTGGAGGTATTTGTGGTGGATAATAATTCCGTAGATGATTCGGTGGCAATGGTTCGCAAGAAATTCCCTGAAGTAAAATTGATTGCCAATAAAGAAAATACAGGTTTTTCGATTGCCAATAATCAAGCGATGCGGATTGCAAAAGGGGAATATTTTTTACTCTTGAATCCCGATACAGTTGTCGAAGAAGCGACCTTTACCAAGGTCATCGACTTCATGGACGCACACCCCGAAGCTGGTGGTTTGGGCGTAAAAATGATTGACGGCTCGGGCGAATTTTTGCCAGAATCAAAGCGAGGTTTTCCTTCGCCGTGGGTTGCTTTTTGCAAAACCGTTGGTTTATCCAGGCTTTTTCCAAAATCACCAAAATTCAATCAATATCATTTAGGCTTTTTGGACAAGGACGAAACCCACGAAATCGAGGTACTTTCGGGTGCTTTTATGCTCATGCGAAAGTCGGTTTTAGACGAAATCGGCTTGTTAGATGAGGCCTTTTTTATGTATGGCGAAGATATTGATTTATCGTATCGAATCGTCCAAGGCGGTTACAAAAACTACTATTTCGCAGACACGACCATCATTCATTACAAAGGAGAAAGCACCAAAAAAGGTAGCATGAATTACGTCCGAACGTTCTATAATGCCATGATTATTTTTGCGAAAAAGCACTTTCACGGCGACCAGGCGAAATTGTACGTTTTTATGCTAAAAATTGCCATTTATCTACGAGCTTTTTTGACCTTAATGACCAATTTTTTTAATCGTGCTTTAGCGCCGTTATTCGATGCAATTTTGATTATCGTCGGCATGATTGTCTTGAAGGATTTTTGGGAAGTTCGGTTTTACGATAACCCAGATTATTACCCAGATTATTTTAATTATTTCAATATTCCGCTTTATACGATAATTTGGTTAGGAGCGATTTATTACAGCGGCGGCTACGATAATCGTAAACAATGGGGCAAAATCGTTAGAGGCGTATTTGTTGGAACAATACTGTTAGCAGCGGTTTATGGCTTTTTAGACGAACATTATCGCACGTCCAGAATTTTGATTTTAATGGGGGCGACTTGGGCAGGAATAGCGACAATTGGTTGGCGAGTGTTGTTATATTTTATCCAAAATCGCAATTTTAGCTTTTCTAATAATTCACAAAAAAACTTCATTATCGTTGGTTCGGAAACCGAAAGTGAACGAGTTTTGAACCTCATTCGAGCAGCGGAAGTTTACCACAAATTTATCGGTAAAGTTTCGCCAGACGAAGATTTCGATTACGATACTTTTTTAGGCGGTTTTCACCAATTAGATGAAATCGTACAGATTTATAAAATCAATGAAATCATCTTTTGTTCCAAAAATGTTTCTGCTGAAAATATCACGAAATGGATGACCAAAATCGGCAATTCGGTCGAGTACAAAATCGTCCCAGAAGAAAGCCTAAGCATTATTGGCAGCCGTTCTAAAAATGCTGCTGGAGAACTTTATACCATTGATATTGAATTCTCCATCGTCCAACCGATGCACCAACGCAACAAACGATTTTTAGACGTAATTTTTAGTTTAATTTTATTAATTAGTTTACCAATTTCGATTGGGTTCATGGAACAAAAAATAGGCTTAATTCGCAATATTTTTACCGTCATTTTTGGTAAAAAATCGTGGGTCGGTTATACCAAAAACCACAAAAATCTACCTCGAATCCGCAAAAGTGTCCTTTCGCCAATTGATAATTTAAAACTAAAAAACCTTTCGGAAACGACCGTTCAACGGTTGAATTTGCTTTACGCAAAGGATTATACCGTTTATAATGATTTGGATATTATCAAAAATGGATTTCGATTTTTGGGAAGGTAGCCGATTTCGGATTACCTGCTATTTTGTCCTGAAATAATGGGAACGAAACAAAAATAGACGCTTTGACAATTCCCGCATTTACAGACAATACCGAAGCAGAAATTGTCAAAAAGCCATGTTTTTATAGTAAAATTAATAAAAAAATATTTTTTCATAGAAAGTTTAATTAATTTTAGTCGTTGCAAATACACAGTTTTAATTTTACTTTGTGACCATAAAAAACAATATATAACTTATGAAATACTACATCATTGCCACCGCTGCGTTTTTGAGTTTAGCTATTTTCAGCTCTTACAAGACGGATAATATTGAGAATCAAGAAGATACACCACAAAATATAGATGCCGTTCAAATGCCAGATTATATCGAGTTTGCCAGAGAATCCGTGCCTTTGGATAATTTTGATGCTTACGAACGGTTGGATTTTCAATTGCAATTGAACACTTTTCGACCGCATTTTATGATTCGCAATATTAAGTTATCAAATCGTTATTTTCCGACAATTGAAAAAATATTAGCAGAAGAAAGTGTGCCTGATGATTTTAAATATTTGGCGGTCGCAGAAAGTAGTTTGCTGAACGCAACTTCTCGTTCTGGAGCTCAAGGACTTTGGCAATTTATGCCGTCAACGGGCAAGGCTTTCGGTTTAGAAATTAGCTCCGAAGTGGACGAAAGAGCGAATTTTGAATTGGCAACTCGTGCCGCTTGTGAGCATTTGAAAGCCGATTACAAACGCTTCGGAAGTTGGACAATGGCAGCGGCAGCCTATAATACAGGTGCAGGGCGACTGAGACAAAAAGTGAACGAACAAAAAACGGAAGATTATTATGAATTAGAACTTCGCTCAGAAACGTCTGATTATATGTTCCGCATTTTATCCATCAAAGAAATCATGCAGCGTCGTGAAAAATACGGCATCAACGTGACTCAAGTTTATCAAGAATTGACCAATTGCAAAACCATAGAAATTAGCACTTCGATACCCAATTTAGCCGATTTTGCTATCGAAAATGGGACGACACTTCGCAAATTCCGTTTGTATAATCCGTGGTTAATTAGCGATAAATTGACGAATCGAAATGGAAAAACGTATCAAATTAAAATTCCGCAGTAGCGGTTTTAAAACGGTTCAAAAAAAATAACAAATGAAACCAATCATTTTATTTTTTTTATTAATAATTTCGCTTTCCGCAAATGCCCAAACGTATAAAGCATTCGTCAAAGCAGGAGACAACGCATTAGCTCAAAATGAGGCCTACGATGCTTACCATCACTTCAAAATAGCAATGCAAATCGACTCAACCGATGCACAACTTTGGGCAAAATTGGCGAAAGCCGCCTATGGTTTCAACTTATTTGAAACGGCGGATTATTATTATCAAAAAATAGAAAAAGAAAATAAGACTGATGAAATTTTTGATTTTGGTGATCATTGGCTACAAACAAAAATCGCATTAGGCGAATACGAAGCCGCCAAAAATATTGCTTCAAAATATAATATTTCAAGGGTAGATAAAGCGCTCGACGAAGCCATAAAACTTAAACAAAATCCCATCAAAATCGACATTCAGAACTTAGGCGAAAGTATCAATACGCCTTATTCGGATTTTGCAGCACAAAAGGTAGGAGAAGCCTTCTATTATTCGTCTTATCGCTTCAAAAGTACAAACGAGCAAAACCAGAAAGAATATATTTCAAAATTGGTACTTTCAAAAAATAACAGAAGAGGTTTGCCTATAAAAGACCGTTTTAATGTAAAAGATAAAAGTACCGCTAATGCTTTTTGGCAAGACGAAAATACGGTATATTACACGGTTTGCGATATGATAAACGGCAAACAACAATGTAAAATTTACGCCAGAAAAAAAGAAAATAACAAATGGCAAAATGCTGAAAAATTAGATAAAAAAATAAATAAACCAAACTTTACAGCAACGCACCCAAACATCGGTTTTGATAGTTTGGATAATAAAACTTACCTCTATTTTGTATCCGACCAAAGCGGAAAAATGACGATTTGGAGAAGTGAATTATTGGAAAACGGCAACTTTAAAACACCCACCAAACAGCAATTTTTGGACGATAAAACGGCAACGCAAAACGTCACACCTTTTTTTGATAATCGTACCCAAACGCTTTACTTTTCTTCCGACCGAGAAGGCGGTTTAGGTAATTTGGATATTTATAAAATCAAACGCAAAAAAGGCGGTTGGTCAAACATCGAAAACGCAGGATTTCCGTTAAATGGCAGTTACAATGACGTATATTTTCGCTTGAATAACGATAGCAAAACAGGCTATTTCTCCTCGAATCGCAAAGGCAGTTTAAGCCTAACTAAAGGCTCGTGCTGCTACGATATTTACGGGTTTGAACTCGGTGAAAAAACGCCAATCGAACCGATAAATCCCGAAAACCCGCCAGTCGCAACTACAGAAATTCCAGAAAACCCGAAATCAGAAATTCCTAAAGTACCAAATACCGAAACACCAAAAAAACCACAAACGCCATTAGAAGAACTCAGTAAATTCTTACCTTTAGCACTCTATTTTCACAACGACGAACCAAACCCGAAAACGTGGAAAACTACGACTGCCATAGATTACGGCACATCGTACCGCAGCTATTACGACCGAAAAAACGAATACGTCCAAGAATTTACAAAACCATTATCCGAAACAGAAAAGGTAATTTATGCCGATGATTTGAATTACTTTTTTGAAGGAAAAGTCAAAAATGGCTACGATAATTTAGACGCATTTTCTATCGTTTTACTCAAATATTTACAAGCTGGAGAAACACTCGAAATCGTCCTCAAAGGTTTCGCTTCGCCAAGAGCGAAAAGCGATTACAACCTCAACCTCTCCAAACGCAGAGTCGCCTGCGTCGGCAATCATTTTACCACTTTCCAAGACGGCATTTTTCAAGAGTTTTTCAATAATGGACAACTCAAAATCACCAATTCCCCTTTCGGAGAAACGAAAGCGGCAACTTCGGTTAGCGATGAAATCGAGGATAGACGGAATTCGGTTTATAGTGTAGATGCGGCTGAGGAGCGGCGGGTGGAGATTTTGGAAGTGCGGTACTTTTAATACGCTGAAAGCGATTCCACAAATCCGCCATCCAAAAAATCTAAAATTTTCCCATTTTCCAAACCGTCCCCCGAAACCATGCACTTTGGACAGTTTTCAGTACCGATAATCATCGTAGTTACCTTGCCATTTTCTGAAAAAGATAAACCATATTTGGCGAAAAATGGACAGGTTCGAGCGACATTTTCGGTATAGTTTTCGAGATTAGAAACATAGGTTTTGATGATGACTTGTTGCGAGTCGGAGAGGGAAATTTGGTTGAGGATTTTATAATCTAAAATATAGGTTTCTGTTGCCGTTTGTACTTCGGGAGCGGTCGCAAAATCTTCTATTGCGAAAAGCTGAATAATTTGAGCGTTTTCAACGGTTTTGAACATTTTTTTGATGCTTTTGGTACAAGCCGAAAGTAAAGTCAAGGTGCATATTACTAATAAAATTGGTTTCATAATTGGTGATTGGTAATCGGTGATTAGTGATTGGTTTTGTCTGTAAAATTTGAAAATAAATTTTACAGACAATATTTTTTCTAAATGATAATTCTCAGGAAAACTGCAAACTACTTCACGTTTGCATAATATTTTCCATTTTGAGCAGAGCAATTACTGCACATATTTGTTTTATTTTTTGCATTTTGAATCGTACTATTCAAAATTGTAGTCCAATTCGGCGTATTTTTATTCAAATAACTCACTTCTTCTCGCAATGCCTGCATAAAACTGACCGTATAAAAGCCGCCTATTACGCTGTTGACCCACGAATATTCGCCAGGACTGGCAGCACAAGATAAAATATTACCTTCTGTTTCGATAAATAGTTTTCGCAATTTCACCACATCATAAATATTCTTGGATTGCATTTGCATATACGGACTATTATTGATTTTATTCATACCAATATCGTTATTACAACAGTCGGCTAAAACGATGTTTAATCGTGCTTTTTTGCTTTGAATAATGGTATAAGCTTCTTGCAAACCGAATGAAGTATTTGCTCCAAAACGAGTATAATTATCGGTTCTCAAATCCATTTGAGGCCAAGTTTCCGTTTGATTTGACCATCGAAAACCATGACCACGATAGATAAAAATGATAATATCATTGCTATTGACCGAAAGGTTATTTAAGGTCGAAAGTGTTTGCGTTTTGGTAAAATTACTGCCTTCTACAATGTATTTTTTAAAACCGATTTTTAAGGTATTAGAAATTTGTTGAAATTCGCTAATTAAGTTGCGTTTATCCACATTACAACCTGCTCCAATATCTGAAATCGACGTATTAGCAACGATTATCAAGTGTAAATTTGCTTTTTCATAACTTAATTCTGGTTCGGGTTCTGGCGTAGGAGCTGGTATTTCAAGTCCGAACATTCGTTTTATATCAAAAAAATCGGCTTCATTACTTTTATAAAATGACCGCAAATAACGCTCCGTCACGACTCCTTTTTTCAACGCTGTAAACGTCGTCGCCATGACTCGATTATTAATATCATCCAAATCAAAAATGACCCACGGCTTTTTCGCATTACCCATAAAAAGTAAGTGGTCAGGATTGTAAGCATACTGCCCTTCGTCAGTGATAAATTTTGGATTGCTACCAATCAAAACCAAATATTCCCTGCCTTGCGAAACGCCCTGTTTCGAGGTATAATCGACCTGCACGACACGGTAGATTTTTTTGTCATCCGTGTAACCGACTCGCATGTACATTTCACTTTCGTTGAACATAACCAACAAGCCTTTATAATCAATTCCGCCTGTCGAAAACTGAACTTCGTACAAGTCTTGTGCAAATAAATTGCTGCCACAAAGACTCAATAAAACGACCAAAAATAAATTTTTTGTTTTCATTTTTTTTGTTTTTTAATACAATTTAAAAGGAACAAAGGACAAAATTTTAAGAAAAAATAGCGAATATTCCCTTAACCTTAAACGGTTTTCCTATAAAAAAATGACAAGTATATTTTTTAATATTTTGCTTCGTAAACATAAAATAGAATTCTGTCAATTCAACTTTTTATAGGAAAACCCTTCTTAACCTTAAAAGTCAAAATTTGACTACTTGACATTAGAATAAAACTTTCCATTTTGAGGCGTACATTCGCCACATCTTTCGGTTTTTGCTTTCGCACCGTCAACCGTTTCCGTTAAAACCGATTCCCAAGTAGGTTCATTTCTATTTTTAGAACTCACCTCTTTTCGTAACGCTTCAATAAAACTTAAAGTATAAAAACCACCTTTTGCCGTATTAACCCACGAATATTCGCCAGGACTGGCGGCACAAGAAATAATGCTGCCTTTTGATTCTAAAAATAGCTTTTTTAACTTATCCGTATCGTAAGAACCTTTTGATTCCAAATCATCCAACGGTGTTTCGCTTCTTCTATTAACACCAATATCATTATTACAACAGTCCGCCAAAACGATATTTAAACGTGCATCTTTATTGCGAATTGTGTTAAAAGCCTGCGTCAAACCAATGGACGTACTTTGCGAAATTTTACCGTAATTTCCATTTCTCAAATCCATTTGAGGCCAAGGTTCAGACTGGTCAGACCATCGAAATCCGTGACCACGATAAATACAAACCACGATGTCGTTTGACGTTGGCGAAAGCCGGTCTAACGTACTTTGCGTCTTTATTTTATTAAAATTATCCCCATCAACCAAGTAGGTTTTTAAATTAACACCCAACGTTTTGGCAATACTTTGAAACTCTCGCGCCACATTTCGCTCATCTACTCGACAACCCGCTCCAATATCCGTAATTTTTGTATTGGCGATTATAATCAAATGCAGCGTCGTAAAACGGTTAGGATTCGCAGCCTCACCGACTTCCAATATTTTCACCAACTCCTTAAACTCGTCCTCTTTACTAAAGAAAAACTGTTTTAAATATGCTTCCGAAACTTTCCCTTTGGCTAATTTTCGATACCGTTCTGCTGGAATTTTAGTTTTTGAATCGCTCAAATCGAAGTAAATCCAAGGTATTGCAGCATTTTCATTAAAGAATAAATGAATGGAATTATAATCATCATCGTCTTGTTTACTAATATATTTCGGCGTGTTCGCTTTCAGAATTTTGTACACTTTCCCATTTGACGAACCCCGTAAAATCGAATAATCGGTCTGCACCAAACGTACTTTATCCGTCTTATCCGTATATCGAATCCGCATATAAAAATTACCATTATCCTTCTCAATCAACAGACATTTATAGCTAACACCTTCTTTAGAATATCGAACTTCATAGACCTCTTGAGCAAAAATATTCGCACTCAAAAACGTCATTAATAAAATAATAATCCCTTTTATAAATTTCATAATATTGAATCTTAGTTTGCTTTTTTAGGCGTTTTGTAAGTTACAGGAATCCAACGATATTTGAAAGGTGGAAATTATTTGAATGCCTTTAATTTCCGATTCATTTGGCGTTTCTTATCTCATCGCCAAGCACTTATCCGTTCCGTTTCTGGATGAAAATCAGGATTTAAGGACGATTTCCGAGCTTTCAAAAGTTCTAAACGTCCTTCAAGTGTTCGGGTGTAAATCAAATCGTTCATCGAAATTTCGCTTGTCCAAAAGTCAGTAAAATTAAGTGCGTGGATTTTCTGTTTGCTGAAAAGCGAAGGTACGGCGATGTAAAAAGCCTGTTCAAATTCTGTTATGTTATTGCGATTAATCGCAATTAAATATCGTGGATTGGTAATCGGATTAAAACATTCGGTTAAGGCTTCAATGAATAATTCATTTTGAAAAGTGGACGCATTTTCTAAATAACAAACAATTGCTTTATTTTCCGATTCTATCGTTTTTATACTTATATTTTCATAATCATTTTTTGAAATAATATTTTGTAATAAAAGCATTTTTAAAATAATTTTCCCAGTTTGTTCCATAAGTCCATTGGGTCGATACAGATGAGGTGCCAGATGTTGGCAGTTTTGTTCGAGTTGCCTTTTTGTGTCCGAATTACTCGACCTCGCATTTGATTCGACAAAACGTAAGACCCCACGAAAGTAGCTAATAACAAGCTATTTACAGCAGGAGCGTCCCAACCTTCACCCAAAAGCGATTTTGTTCCGACCAAAACCGTAATACCGCCTTGTGTGAATAATTCTGTGATAACTTCCACAATTTTTGAAGCTAATTCGCCCGAGGTTTGGACTTCCAAATAGTCCGAATCGTGCGGTAAAGCCTTGATAGATAATTTTTGTAAGTTTAGATTTTTATCATGGATTATTTTTTCCAATTGCGGCAACGCAAATTTTGGAATAACGACCATCGAACCCGTCAAAATACACAAGTTAATTTCAATCGGAAAGCGTTTTCGCAACCGTTCAAAAATCGGTATAATACCAATTTTTTCTTGCTTTTCAAGGTCTAATTCTGAAGTTGGCATTTCTCCTTTGCGAATATAATCCGTCAAAATCACCATTCGCAAATCATCTTTCAGACTTTCCAATTCGTGTTCGACAATAGTCGTAATGCTATTGAGTTTTGAAGTACTTAATCGGAGTTTAGCTTTAATTTTTTCGGGTTCCGTCAATACAATTCTTTTTCGTTCAACCGTACCTATTTTTTTTAATTGATGAATTATACTTTTAAAATATTCTTTTTTTTAAATTGTAGAAAATATTTATATTTTAATAACGCCTGATTTAAGAATAATTGCAACCAATATTTATCCAATTTCGGCAAATCCTCAATATCGCCACCGAGTATTTCCATCGTTCCAAGCGGCACAGTGCCGTTAAAAAATTCATTCGCAATTAATAAAGCAGAAAAGTAATCTGGTGTTTCGTAAATCGTTTCTAAATTATCTTCTGGTACTTGTAAAAACGGATATTCTTTTATCCACGTTTTGAACGTAGAGTTTTTTTTAATTTATCAATAAAATCCTCAACTTCGTTATAAAACTTAGTGATTTCAATACTTTAATCATCGGTCGGCATCGAAAAATAAATATAATCTTGATGCGGACAAAGGTTATTATCTGCCACCAATTCCGCCACATTTATCTCCGCATCGACTGACTTCACCACAAAGTCGATGATAACGCTGCCGTTCCGCTCCACTTACATCAAACGGAGGGGTTGCGGTGAGAGCGACGATGCTCAATTTCAACTTATCTTTAAGTTGAAAAAGCGTCTTCCACCACTCATTTTTTAAATGATGACATTCATCGACCACCAAAATTCTTATCCCAACTTTTCGCAGATCATTCAGCACTTTTTCAGGATTACCCTTAAACGCCGTATGCAAACCTTGATAGGTCGAAATCGTTAATATATCGGGATTTTTAATCTCAAAAGTTACTTTCGCAAATGGTTTCCCTTCCAAAAAATCGCTCGTCAAACGCTCTGCCCATTGATGGCGAATCGTAATCGTCGGAGCAAGAATCAGTGTCGGCACATTCAGCCGTTTCACCACTTCCAAGCCCAAAACCGTTTTACCAGAACCTGCGGAACAGCAATATGTAATTGCTTATCTTCCAAATATTTATCTAAATTATCTAAAATCCATTTTTGGTACGGTCGCCATGGAAATCGGAAATTGATGGTTCAGTCGTAAAAATTTTCGGCTCTTTGACAATTTCTGCACGTAGCGGCTACTTTAGCTTCCGAAAAGTCTCAAAATCCTTGCGGCAGCTAAAGACAGCCGTTACGAAAATCTCAATTTATTCGAATTTTGCAGAAATTGTCAAAGAGCCAAATTTTCATTGCTGTTTATTATTAAAATTGTTAAAATTGCAAGGTTAAAATTATAAAAAAAGCAAATACTTTTTTACAAGTATTTGCTTTCGAATAAATATCAATCACGCTTCAAGTAATACCGAGTTCTCTGCATAGGAAATGAAGGCGTGAAACAATCGAACCGTAAAATTTTACTTTTCAAACTCCAAAATCGTTTTTTCGATAATTGCACAACATTCCAAAAGTTGATTTTCAGTCATCGTCAGAGGTGGAGCGAAGCGGATAATATTGCCGTGTGTTGGTTTTGCCAACAAGCCATTTTCAGCCATTTTCAAACAAAGATTCCAAGCCGTATCGCTATCTTCCGTATCGTTAATGATGATGGCGTTCAATAAACCTTTTCCACGAACCAACGTCACTAAGTCTGATTTTGCAATCAATTGACGCATTCTTGCACGGAAAATTTCACCTAAAAAAGCTGCATTTTCTGATAATTTCTCATCTTTCACAACTTCCAAAGCCGCCATCGCAACCGCACAAGCCAACGGATTTCCACCATAAGTAGAACCATGTTCGCCTGGCTTAATCGTCATCATAATTTCGTCACGAGCCAAAACCGCTGAAACTGGCAAAACGCCACCCGAAAGTGCTTTTCCAAGAATCAAAATATCCGGCTGAAAACCGTGATGATCGCAACAAAGGCGTTTTCCCGTCCGAGCGATGCCCGTTTGCACCTCATCAGCGATAAATAAAACGTTACTTTCACGACACATATCGAAAGCCGTTTTTAAATAATGATCGTCTGGCACGACCACACCTGCTTCTCCTTGAATCGGCTCAACCATGAAACCTGCCACGTTTGGGTCTTTCAAAGCTTCCGCCAAAGCGTCCAAATCGTTGTAAGGAATTAATTCGTAGCCACTTAAAAAAGGACCAAAATTTTTGCGACATGCTTCATCGGTTGACGACGAAATTGCAGCTAACGTTCGTCCCCAAAAATTACCATTTACAAAAATAATTTTCGCTTGATCCGTTGGCACACCTTTTACTTCATACGCCCATTTTCGACAGAGTTTGATAGCCGTTTCACCACCTTCAACACCTGTATTCATTGGTAATACTTTGTCGTAGCCAAAATATTCCGTGATATATTTTTCATAACGACCTAAAACGTCATTGTGAAAAGCACGAGAAGTCAGCGTTAATTTAGTTGCTTGTTCGGTCAAAGCCGCCAAGATTTTGGGGTGACAATGTCCTTGATTTACCGCAGAATAAGCGGATAAAAAATCATAATATCGTTTTCCGTCGACATCCCATACGAATACGCCTTCCCCTTTTGATAAGACGACTGGTAACGGATGGTAATTGTGCGCTCCGTGTTTTTCTTCGAGTACAATTAATTCTTGAGGCGAAATCATTGTTTTTAGCATAGCATTTTATTTTAATGTATTAATGTCAGATTATGAACACTTAACAGATTGTTATAAAAATAACTTATATTTTTCCTGTTTTATCAACAAAAAAATTACGTTTGTTTTTATAAAAATGACTTGTTTAATGTCTTGTAGTACGATTATTGGTATAATCAATTTCAATAATACTACTTCAATCTATACACGAAGTTCTAAAAAATGTTTCTTGTATCGAAATCATTTGAAAGAAAGTGTTAAAAGTAGATTTTTTTATGCCAATTGAGCAGATAAATCAGAAAAAATCCACCAAATGTCATTTTAGCTTCATTAAAATCATGATTGGCATAATCTTGACACCCTAAATGTTAGTCCTGATTTATTATTACTAACAAATTGAAAATGACACACACAAACTATAAATATCATCAAAATATAATTGAACCGATGAAAAATAATTTCCTCTTATTCATAATTTCCGTTTTACTTAGTTTTTCAGCTTGTTCAAATAAAACAGCTTTGAATGAAGAGGAAACGACGGAACAACAGACACAGCAACAGTTTACCGTAGAAAATTTACAAATTGCAGAAGAGCCAGAATTTGTCATCGAAGCAGATTATGACCCGACTTTAGCAAAAAAGGCAGCACAAAATAAAGAAGCAAAAACAGAACAAACTTCGCCAATTACTTTGACCGCTGATGACGACGATTTACAGGAAGATTATGACGATTTACCTTCAAGAGTCAATCAAAATACGGTAACGGCTTATGATTATGAAGGAAAAAAAGCTGATATTTTAGATGATGCTGGATTTACTGCAAAAGGTTTCGATGAAACCGAAAGAATAAAAACGAACCAAAATCATCAATCTTTATTTTTCGTAGTTGCAGGTGCTTTCAGAGATGAGGCGTTGGCAATTAAAAAATCAAAAGAAATCGAGGCATTGGGTTACAAAGTTGAGCTAATTTCTTTTGACAGTCAGTTCAAAACTATTTGTATCGCTAAGTTAGAGGATAGCAATCAAGCAAATTTGTTAGCGAAAACATTACAAGCAGAGAAGGTCGATGCTTACGTTGTGAAAAGACGAAAATAGGTTTTCAAGTATTAATTATCATTTATAAAGGCTTCAATTTTTTTATTAATAAAAAAAATTGAAGCCTTTTGTATTTTGGTGGTTAAAATTTTGAATTGCGATAAGGTTATAATTTTTTAAAATAAATTTCATCGTCATAATGATACTTTGTAATTGAAAAAACTCGAAATTCGTAATCTATAAATTTAGCAGTTATTAAAGGTATTCAAAAGGAGCGTATCTTTTTTGGTGAATTCGAAATTTAATGTGTCAGCGGCTTTAGTCGTCAGTACAAAATCGCAATCAAAACCATCGAGTTATCGGGATACGAATGAGAACTACTTTTGTTAATTTTGAAAACTGCGATAAATTTTAATTATTTTTTGAGTGAACCGAACGATTTATGATAATTTTCGATATTGAAAATTATAAAAATCGAAATAGAATGATGAATTATAAAATTTTACCGTTTTCGTTAATAGTGATAATTGGGATTTTTGGCCTTTCTGGTCATGAAATAAAGACTGAAAGTTTGCTACAAACTATCGTCATTGATCCCGGACACGGTGGGAAAGATGGCGGCTGTAATGGTGCGACAAATTCTAAGGAAAAAAATGTGACTTTGGCGATTGCGTTGAAGTTGGGCGAAAAAATTAAAAAGGATTTTCCTAATGTAAATATTGTGTTTACGAGGGATACGGACGTTTTTGTGGAATTGCACAAACGAGCGGAAATTGCGAATGCTCACAAGGCAGATTTGTTTATTTCGATTCATTGTAATGCAGCGATAACCGCTAAGGAAAAGGCAACTGGCTCAGAAACTTACGCTTTAGGTTTGCATCGTGCGGGCGATAATTTGGAAGTAATGAAACGGGAAAATGATGTAATTTTATTGGAAGAAAATTATGTGAATTATTATGATTATGACCCTCATTCCCCTGAAAATCATATTATTAATTCCTTAATTCAGAATAAATATTTAGAGCAAAGTATTGATTTTGCAACGAAAATCGAAAGAGAAGTTGTCTTATCAAAACGTAAAAGTCGTGGTGTGAAACAGGCTGGTTTTGCGGTACTTCGAGGGGCAGCGATGCCTGCTGTTTTGGTAGAAACTGGTTTTTTGACGAATAGTAAAGAAGAAAAAATGTTGACCTCAGAAGAAGGTCAAAATGAAGTAGTGGAAGCGATATTTAAGGCATTTAAAGCATATAAAAATGAATTAGATGAGAGAAATGTAGTGAAATTGGTTGGACTAACGAAGCCACTTATTTCTAAAGTCGAAATAAATAAAGAGGACTTTTCAGAAAAATCGGTCAATCTTTCAAAACCTTCCGCTACGATTATTTCAGAAGAGCGATATGCCGTGAATGTTAAGAGTGCGCGTGTTTTTGAATTTAAAGTACAGTTAGCTGCAATATCTAATGTAGAAAATTCTAACTTAGCGGCTCTAATTGAAGCGAATAAGGTGGAAATCGTGGCGGAAAGTGGCGTTAAGAAAGTCGTTTCAAAGGGTTTCAAAACTTATGAGGAAGCCATAGCCGCAAAACAAACTTGGGTTAAAGCTGGTTTTACTGACGCTTTTGTTGCGGTTTATAAAAATGGCATTCGTATAACGATGGAAGATTATAAAGCTGTGATTGGTGAGTAGTGATTCGGCAAACTTGAAATAATGTGTTTAGTAATGGTGAAAAATGGTGAGTCAATTTTCTACACAAATCAAAAAATACCAACGTATTGAATAATAGAATGATTCAGAAAATAATTAGTGGAATTGTTGCAATTGCTCTTTTAGGGTTTCTGGCGTATGCCTTATTTCTAAAAAAAGAGGACGGCATGACTATCGTCGTTGAGGCTGCATTTGCGGCAGGTTTAGAACCTGAAAATGTGGTCATGGCATCTGGTTTACAGGTCGGAACGGTAAAATCAATGCGGCTAAAGCAAGATTTTTCGGGTAAAATATTGGTCAATTTATTGATTACGCAGTCGGATTTGAATATGGAAAAAGACAGCGTCATTGCGATTATTACCGATGCAGATTTGATGGGAACAAAGCAGTTGAATTTGGTTTTTCCAAAGGGAAATTGTAAGCAATGTTTGGTGAATAATGATACGATTTATAGTGAGTTAGGGTCTTATTTTGATAAAGAAATATCGGAATTAAAACCGATGATGCAATTGATTCAAGGTACTTACGAAACTTTGGATACGGCAGTAAAATCTTGGAAAGGGCGAAATTTGGGCGATTATAATGCGAAAGCAAGGCAAGCGGAAAAACAGATTAAGGAAATGATTGCGAATTTTAATTCTGCCGTAAATAGTGGAAAAAAATTGGCAGCCAAATCGACGACTGCATTTGAACGAATTTCAGAAGATGCGGAAATCGTGATGGCGAATTTTGAGGATGAAAATGTTCAAAAAATCCAAACAAATATTGCAACGATTCAAGCGAATATGGATAAGGCGGATTTTGAAAAAACGTCAAAAAACGTTGAAGATGCAATGACTCAATGGAACACTACCTTAGAAGATATTACAAAAACAAAAAAACTTTTTACGGCCATCGTTGCGAAATTAGAGGCAGGTTCAACGGGAAGTTTGGCACAAATTATTAACGATCCTCGCTTTCAATCTACCGCGGATAATACGAATACGAAAGGGTTGGTTGACTACGCAAAATTGTTGGAAGATATTCGGTTGAACCCCGAAAAATACACGTATTTGTTGGGAAAATAATAAATTTAGACTTGTTTGATTGTTATTTCAGACGTATTTATATATAAATGATTGATAGTTTTAATTCTAAAATTAAAGTTATCAAATTTCATAATCTAAAAAACGAAAGTTTTGGAAATTTCAAGAACGCTGAGAGTTGGTGCTCTCGCAATTGTTTCGATTGGTATTTTAATATGGGGTTACACCTATTTAAAAGGAAAAAATATTTTTGCAAATTCTACCACGATTTATGCAGAATACGTAAATGTAGATGGTTTATCGCCTTCCGCTCCTGTGAAGGTCAATGGTTTTAAAGTTGGAATCGTGAGTAATGTTTACTTGAAGGAAGATTTTTCTGGTAAAATTATGGTCGTTTTGGACATTACCGAGCCGTTGAGTATTTCTAAAAAAGGTGCGATTGCTCGAATCGAAAGTTCAAGCATCATGGGCGGAAAAGAAGTGATTTTGGATTTTCCAAAAGGTATTTGTAATGGCAATGATTGTTTGGAAAATGGTGATACAATTAAAGGCGAAATGCTTTCTTTGTTAGGTTCGATGACTTCCGATTTAGATCCTTATTTGGATAAGGCAGAACGCAGTTTTGAAGCGATTGATTCGATGTTGACGAGTTGGGGGAACGGTGGCGGAGAAAAAGATGGCGTTGGTAAAGCATTGTATGATATTCAGATGATTTTGTCGAATCTGAATGCGACTTCTCGTAGTCTGAAAACCTTGATTGGCGGTGCTTCCGGTAGAATTGATGGTGTTTTGAAAAACTTAGAAATGGTATCTGCAAACCTAAGTCAAAGCAATTCGGAAATTACAAGTACACTACAAAATACGGCTAAATTAACACAGAATCTGAGCGAAGTCGATATTAACGGAACGCTTACTGGTGCAGATAATGCGATTGTTGATTTGCAAAAAACATTGGTTAGTGTTGGTTCTGCGGTGAAGGAATTGAATGGGGTTTTGGTTCAAGCAAATAGCGGCGAAGGGACTTTAGGAATGTTATTAGAAGATGCAAATTTGTATAAAGACCTTGATGCGACGTTGAGAAACTTGGATTTGCTTTTGGAAGATGTTCGTAAAAATCCTGCTCGTTACACAAGAGTTTTGAGTAGAAAACGGAAACCTTATGAAGAAGAAAAGTAATTTTATTTTAAGATTAAAATAACAAAAGCCTTACAAAATAACGGTTTTCCTATAAAAAAATGACAAGCATATTTTTTAATATTTTGCTTGGCAAAATGTCTTTTTTGACCGCCGAGTTCTCGGTGGTCAAAAAACGTTTACGAAGTAAGGGAACAGGAAACAAATAACCTATTCCCTAAACATAAAATAGAATTCTGTCAATTCAACTTTTTATAGGAAAACCCTTTTGCAAAATTTACTTTTTGCAAGACTTTTTGATTTTTTTATAGCTCTTTAATACCAAGTACTCGGTACAAAAATGAACGAGCGACTTCAAGTCGAATATTCACTTTTATACGATTTACAGGAATTATCAAAGAGCCGTTTTGGTTCGTTGACAATTCCCGTATAAACTCGAATATTTTTGCTTTGGATATTTTTTATACCTGCCCTGATTTCTCGATGGTTGACGTTACCGCAAACATCAAAACATCAAAACATCAAAACATCAAAACATCAACACATCAACACGAAGAATTAAGAGGATTCCAATTTTGATTTTATCACGGAATTCATCAAATAACCAAAATAATAAAAAAAAAGTGAACCATCAAAAACTGACGATTCACTTTTTTTATATGATTCTCAATGCAAATATTAGAAAGTTAAGTGCATTGCAATAAACGTCAACGCACCGCCGATAAAACCGATTGCGGCTATCCAGCTAATATTTTTAAAATACCAGATAAAGTCAATTTTTTCCATACCCATCGCTGCAACACCTGCCGCAGAACCGATGATTAACATACTTCCACCTGTTCCCGCAGAATAAGCGATAAAGTGCCACATAAAGTGATCCGTTTCGAATGTGTACATCCCCATTGAAGCGGCGACCAAAGGCACGTTATCAATAATTGCAGAAAGCACTCCTAATAAAATAACAACGATATTTTGATTCGGAACAGCAGCATCCAATTTTTCTGCTAAGAAGCTCAATAAACCAACTTCGTGTCCTTCTGGTCCCATAACTGCCAAGGATTCTAAAGCGGCAACTGCTACCAAAATCCCTAAAAAGAATAAAATACTGGACATTTCGATACGAGAAAGTGCATTATGAGCCGAATATTTTTGATTTTCTTCAAACTCTTCTTGTGGATGGATGAATTCTGAAACCAACCAAACAACACCCAAAGCTAACATCATTCCGACGTAAGGTGGTAAATGTGTGATGGTTTTGAAAATAGGAACGAAGACTAATCCGCCCAAACCGAAGGCTAACATTCGCTTACTTCCCAAGATTTTTTCATCTAATTTTGCTTCATCTGTATTCACTTCTGCAAGGGTAATATTACCTTTGAAAGCCTTGAGTTGTCTCGCAACCAAAAGAGGTAAAATAAGACAAACGAGTGATGGTAATACCAAATGAGTGATTAGTCCCATCGTTGAAACCTTATCGCCAATCCAAAGCATCGTAGTCGTAACATCGCCAATCGGTGACCATGCTCCTCCTGCGTTTGCAGCGATAACAGCAAAACTCACGAACCAAATTCTCTCTTCTTTATTTGGAACTAATCGACGAAGTAAAGAGACCAAAACGATAGTGGAGGCTAAGTTATCTAAAGTTGCAGAAAGGAAAAATGCCAAAATACAAATCAATGAAACCATTTGAAATTTACTGGTTGTCTTGATTCGATTCGTAATCACGGCAAAACCTTTGTGCAAATCGACTAATTCAACAATAGTCATCGCACCGATAAGGAAAATCAAAATTTCTGCAATTTTTCCAATATGATGCAAAAGAACCCCTTCCATTTCCCCTATCTCATGGAGATGATTCATTACGTGCATATCATCACCACCTAATGTAATAAAAGCCCAACACAACGCTCCCATCAATAATGCAGGAACGGTTTTATCTAAACGCAAAGGATGTTCAAATACGATTACTAAGTAACCGATTATAAACGTAAGAACGACTGCTATAAGCATAATCTTGGATAGTTATATTATGAAAAAATAAATTGCTTTCGGGTTACCAAAGCAACTATATTGGTTATCTATTTTTTTTGAACTTGATTCGTAAAAGTAATAAATCATTAGTTGAATCTATCATTCATACGATATTTTATTCTAACATAACATCACTTTATCAGCATAATATCTTTACGTGTTACGGCTTTGATTTTATAAAACAAAATGATACTTGCAAAAATTATTGTTACAATGTTTGCCATAATTATCGGAAAATCATTTTTTAAAATACCATAAATCAGCCACAAAGTAATCCCTAAGACAAACAAAATATACATCGGCAATGAAATACTTTTCGTATCCTTCGTTTTAATGATTTTAATAACCTGCGGTAGAAAACTAATAGACGTAAGCACTGCCGCAATATTCCCAATTATAAGGGTAAATTCCATTTTATTTTTTATTAATAATGAATGATATTAGTGTAAAATCATTACAAAAATGAGGAATAATATCTGTAACAACAACAAAAAAAATCCTTCCTTTCGAATCAATGAAAAGAAGGATTTTCGAAACCTCGACCGCTTGATATTTGATTTTTGGCTGTCTTTCTAAAGTTGGAGGGGTAGCCGTTTATTTATAAAGGTTGAGATTAGACATTAAACTAAGGTCAAAACTAAAAGTCGTAAACGATAAATTATTTTGCTACCCACGCAAAGTAAGACGTTTCCGTAGCCGCTACGGGAGCAATCGAAAGTATCTAACTTTACGTCGGCAGTCAATTATTTCGTTATAGAAATTGGAATATGGAATACAAATTAATCGTAAATCATGACAAAATAGAGGCGTTTTATGACTTGTAAATCGACGCTTACGAAACAAATGATTGGTTACAGAATACTTTAACAACGACACAACAAACGCGGCGAAGCGAAATTAGAAACAGCAGCAGATTCGATTCGATTCGGCAGTAAGAAAACAAATAATATTTATCCTATAAGTGTTAAGTATTGATAATCAGTAATAAAAAAAATTTAAATAATATATATAAATATTTAAAATTTATATATATTATCCTATCTTTGATTTATCAATAACGAGAAAGATAAGAAACTTGGTAGGTAACACCGTAAAAGTTACAATAGTAATCAAGTACAATAAGTAGTTATTTTTAGGTGAAACTTAGGTCGCTTTTTAAGCGACCTTTTTTTTTGCCCTTTTTTAAGCCATTTTTTTTTAACCTTTCCTATTTTCAATTAAAAAAATGATAATTTGGTAGTTTAACGGCTTGTCGATTACGAGTTGCGAGTTTTATCGTTCTAACGTTTGATGACATTATTGCAATAAAATTCGTAACTCGAAATCCACAACTTGCAAACTCAAAACCAAATGCTAAGTCGAATTGGATTTTTTATACTAAAAACGTGGGGTTGGAGCTTTGAAGGTAGTTTGCCTAACCAAAAAAAGTACCTTATTGCAGTAATTCCACATACTACAAATTGGGATTTCATCCTTGGTATTTTGACCAAATGGGCGTTAAAACTGCCTGTAAATTATATTGGTAAACACCAATTATTTCAATTTCCGCATGGCTTTATCTTCCGAGCTTTGGGCGGTCGTCCTGTGAATCGAACTCTGTCGAATAACTTAGTAGATCAAGTCGCTGAAATTTTCAAAAATGAGGAAAAATTCATTATTGCCTTAGCACCCGAAGGGACTCGGTCGAAGGTCAATAAAATAAAAGTTGGTTTTTATCACATTGCCAAAACTGCTGCTATTCCTATAGTTCCATGTGGTTTTGATTTCCGAATTCGAAAAGTTATTTTCCGAAAACCGTTTTATCCAACAGACGATTTGAATAAAGATATGAATGAGTTGATGGATTTTTATTTAAAAATAGAAGGGAAATTCCCAGCGTTAGGAATTGATAAAAATACGGTATGGTAATGCAGATTTTCGAGTTACGGATTGGATTATTTTGACGTGATACGGGTTACAAGTTTTATCACCTTGGTACAAAAAATCACAACCCGTAAACTCGCCCTACTCTTCCAAATAATTTCTCAAATATTCAAATTTAGCCGTTAAATCACCATTTTTTGTAATTCGAGCATTACGCATCACTTCGCTATTTTCTCTGTCTAATAACTCCTCAATAACGTGATTAATAAATTGCTTTCCGAAACTTTCGGAAGCATCTCTTGGTAATTCGTTTGGCAAATTATCGATCGTCATCATATCAATTGTATGTACTTGATAAGGTTCTTCTGCCTGTTCTGTTTCAGGATTATAACCAAATACGGGTTCTGCGATAGTCGTTGCGTAAAGCGTAGAAGGAATTGAGGCAACTGGTGCAATATCGCAAGTAACATCGGCAATGACTTTGATCTTGAAATCCGTTTGTTTCATCTCAGACTTAGTGAAAAATTGCGGTGCGGCATTATCCCAATAAATTCCATTTATCATAATATCCGCCACTTTCGTATAAGGCTCAAATGTAGATTTAAACAATTCCGGATTCTTATAAAATTCACTTTTATTAAATAGACTTTCGTCAATTCGTCCCGCATAATTTCTACAAATCAATTGCGTATAAACTGGCTCATCAAAAGTTTCTATCAAAAATTCACGAGGTTTCACTCTACGAAACCCCATCGCATCTAACACCTCTGCCGAACCTTTTCCGACTCTTCCCGTACCCGTCAAAACGATTTTAACAAGCGGTAATTTTAAATGCTGACTGTAAAAATCTTTTACATCATTAAAACTTTCGAATGCCGACATTCGAGGTAATTCAAACGCCTTCGTTCGCTGTCCGTAAGTCCACAACGCATTATGAGCACCAACGATTCCTGCCCAACGACCAAACGCAATGACCCGTTTGCCATCTTTTCTCAAGACTTCGTAATCAACCATGCGGATATTTTTATCCACGATTGCTTGTAACAATTCTCGATTATAAACCTGCTTTTTAATCGTATGAGAAAAGAAAAAATAGGTTTTATCTTCAATTAAATTTTGAATCGGTACTTCTTTCACGCCCATCAAAACATCACAATCACTCATGCGTTCCGTCAATACGATTCCTTCATTTTCATATTCTTCATTTTTAAAACAGCGATTGTCAGACGGTTGTATCCATATTTCAATAGGATATTTATCCATAATGTAAGCACATTGTTTCGGTGATAAAGGCACTCTTGTATCTGGTGGAACTTTTCCTTCTCTAATTATACCAATTCTCATATCAAGTAACTTGTTTTATTTTCAACAATAAAAATGAATTTCACGTAAAAATATAACATTTTTTAGGCTTTAAGGTATTTGCAATGTTAATTTTTTTTCATCTATTGAAACCTGTGGCATTTTGAAAATCCCATAGGTTTTTACGAAAATTAAAAAAAAAGGGAAGGGAACATTTTAAAAATGCTCACTTCCCCTGCTACTACGTTAGGTGTTAAATACTTAACCTACTACTCTTCCGATTCAATCAACTCAAACCCTTGACTCCAAAAGCCATTACCCATTGAAGAGTAATTTGGGTCTTTAATTCGTTTGTGAATCGCAACACGATTTTTGACTGCAATTAGGAAAATATACGTTGCTTCATCATCAATCATTTGTTGTAATTCTTTGTATAAAATAGCTCGTTTATTAATATCTAATTCCTTTTGAATCGCTTCCAAAATTTTATCACTTTTTGCATTACCAAAGCCAGTATAATTTTGTCCGCCATTCGTAATAGCGTTGGTATGCCAAAGCTGTGAAGGGTCAGACTCCACTGGCGATGCTTGCCAAAGTCCAAAATACATATCAAATTTTCGAGCCTTCATTTTTTCCAAAAATACTCGATAATCCAACGCAATTGGGACGATTTCGATACCTACTTTTTTACAACCATCTTTGAAAATTAACACACCATCTTCGCTGGTCGTTGCGACACTTGGATAAAGCACTTCTATTTTGAAATCAACCGTTTGCTCGTCGATTATTTTATCTAAAATACCATCTTGATTGCTATCTTTCCAACCTGCTTTTTCCAATAAAATTTTCGCCTGTTCGATATTAAATGGTTGGAATTTAAGGTCTTCATTGATAAAAATTTTCGTGGAAGGATGAATGAAAGTCGTCACTCGTTCGGACAAACCGTAAAAGGTCGTTTTGGAATAATTATCCACGTCCATTAACAATCGTAAAGCACGGCGAGTGTTCACGTCTGCTAATTTCGGATTGTCTTTATTCATACCCATATAGGAATAAATAAACTGCGAAGGCGTACCCGTGTGGAATGTATTAATAAAGGTAGAATCTTCACGTAATTCTTCCGTGAATTTGCGAGGGTCAATCCGATACATTACGTCAATTTCCTCAGCTTCCAAAGCCGCAACTGCCGTATTCATATCTGGAATCGTCTTATAAATCAACTTTTTAGGTGTTGCTTTTAGCCAATCGTTGGTGTTTTCCACCTTATTTGCCCACCAATTCGTTTTCAATCGAAGTACGATTTTTTGAGTCGGTTCCCAACTATCCAGAACGTAAGGCCCAGAACCAACAACGATATTATTTTGAAAATCAGGTGCGTTGAAAAAGTCCGCATAACCTTTTAAGGCTTCATTTTCCGTTAAGTCCTTATAGGTTGCTGGATTTGAAAAGTCACTAACCGTATAGTCGTCTAAAATACCTTCTGGGTCATAAATATGTTTTGGACAAATCATTAAATCTGCCAAAGTTGATTCCATAATCATATACCGTTCACACGTCAAAATGAATTTTTTTGGATTCATTTCGTCTATCTGAATGTCTTTGATGTAATCAAAATATACCCGAAGTGCACTATTTTGAATTCCCGGTGCTTTCATCACTTTTAATGAAAAGGCAACATCTTCACCAGTAATCGGTTCGCCCGTATCGTCCCAGACCGCTTCTTCCCTAATTTCGAATTCCATCGTCGTTGTACTATCCGAAATCTCTTTAATAATTGGGCGAGATTTTGCCAACACAGGAACTAATTCATAGGTAGAATAATTTATTTTTAATAAAGATTGAAAGATACGTTCCATCATTCTTCGAGAACCTGCATCTACCGCATTCATGGGGTTCAACATGACTGGGTCTGAAGATTGCCATATCACAATATCTTTCGATTTTTCAGTCGCACAACTGCTAATGAAAAATATAATTGCCAATAGGGTAAATAATTTTGTTAAATTTTTTAGCATGATTTTTAGAATTTATCTTACGGTGATTTTTAGAGTCGGTTTAAATTTTATCATTTAACCTGAAAATATATCTTTTTTACTTTCGTAATGAAGCTAAAAATAGATTATTTTACAATCTCGAAACAAATTTCAAACACACTCTTATAATAGTTTTGTATTTAATACGTCAAAATATTTGATACAAATTAACGACTTTTTATTAAAGGTGTTCATTTTGTAATTAATATCACAAAAAAAGAGAATTTACTTCGACTTATCAAAATCTTAGTCGTATTTTTAAAGTCATTATGCTTTCAAGACAAGTTTTTTATCAAAATTCAATTCTAACTGTGATTATTCGCAGAATACAGCGACAAAATGGAAGAAGCATCTAATAAAAATTCAATGGAAAATCAAAGCCAAATAGAGGAATTGTTGGAAGGATATTACACCGGTGATAACGTCACGGTTGAACGTTTCTTTTTATTATTTGGTGATAAATTGATACATTTTGCAAATGCAATTTTGAATGATGTCAGCAAAGCTAAAGATGCGGTGCAAGATGTCATGATAAAATTGTTGGAAACGCCAGTTGAGTTGCGTCGTGAGAAATTCCGACCAAATGTAACTAATGTTTTGGGCGCTTTAAAAATGCGGGTACGCAATCGTTCTATTGATTTGATTCGTCAACAAAATCGTCATCGAGAAGTTGATATTCAAACGTTATTTACCTTAGAAGGCGGTGATAATTCAAATACCGATTTCATTGTCAATGACGAATTAAAAATGGCAATTCGGATTTTAGAACCTTTGGAAAGAGAGGTTTTAAGAAGTCATTTGGAAGGTTACAATAATCAAGAATTAGAGGAAATGTACCCGAGTGACCAGTCTCCGAGGGTTTTGAAACAACGAATTAAGCGAAAGCTAAAAAGAGAAATTTTACGATTACGAATGAGCAATTAAAAAAATACAGGGTGTGAAGGCACACCTAACTATCTGATTTGTATAAAATTAAAGAGAGAATTTGTGAGTAAGGACAATTACATATCAACATTCGAAATGAATCTTGAAAAGATTATTGATTATGTTTTCCATGATATTCCGAAAAGTGAGGAGATTATGATGGAAGATTATTTCGATAATCAAGAGGAATTGGCAGTGGAAGTCGATAATTTACTTGATTTCTGTTTGGAGCAGAACATGAGTAAATTTATGGTCAGACATTTTATAAAAAGTAGGACTTCGGAAGCCTTAAATGAAATTTTGGCAAATATAGCGTTTTGCTTAGATGAAATAGCGGTTCAAGCAAAAACGTCTTTTGAAGTCATTGAACAGTCAAAAATTGAAAATTCAGATATTGTTGCAGTACCAAATAAAGTAACTAAAATTGGTAAACGATTTTTGAAAGTAGCTTTTACGTTATTGTTAGTGCTGAATTTACCGTTTTGGCAATCATATAGCGGTGACGTTTCAAGTTCAAGTCTTTTGAAAGCATCGCAAAAAGAGAAAGTCCAACAAATGATGACGCTTTCGGCTTACGAAATTCAAAATATGAGGGTCGATATGTTGGATGACCGTCCGATTACTGACTTTATGACTATCGTTGCAATTCCGTCTTCTTTTGAATTGCGATATATAACGGTTGATTAAGAGAAGAGGGAACGAGGAAACAATTAATATAAACGACGATTCAAATCGTGGAAAAGTAAAAAAAAGGGTTCATCTTTCGATGAACCCTTTTTTAATTTTTAATATCAAAACAATCGAAATCCGCTAATCAATCAGTTCCACGTCTGTCAAAATGTAAATCATTTTATCTAAATCTCCCGATTTATTTAAGGATAATTTCCCTTTGATTCTAATCATTTTTGTCGTGTATTCAATTGATTGTTTGCAGTAAACTTCGGCAACAGACTCGGGGCCAGCACCGCCACAGAAGTAGCATAAATTATACGGATACGCTGAAAAGATAAAATATTTTTGAGAACGTCTGCCTTCCAAAGGCAAGATATAACCTTGTAATTCAATGGTTTGTCCATCAATTTTCTTTACCGCAGGACTAAATTTCGGTACTTGAATATCAATCCCCAACATTTCATCAAATTTAGAATCGAAGGTAACTAAACTCAACGTTTGCCAAGCATTTCCTTTCATATCCGAAAGCTTTTGAGCGGAAACCGTGAGTGTGATGGCAAGCAAGAATAAGGTACTTAAAAGTAATTTTTTCATAATTATATCGTGATTAGTTATTTGTTCGTTTATTCGCTCATTAAATCATACACAACCGAAATCATAACGTAAATTATGGAAACGGGAAACGTACAATCGTTTGAAATAATGCAATAATACAACCAATCCTTTGACGATTTCGTTTATTCTAATGAAAATAACTTTTCATTAAAAGAACGGTGAAAAACATTGATTTACCGTAACTTTGACACATTAATTTTTCATTAGACACAAGTTATTCAAATGGTCAATTTTCTACTTTTTCTAATTATCGCAATTTTTTTAGCGCTTTTATTTTTGAACATTTACTTTCGGGTGAAAGTCTTTAAGGTATATAAAAAATTAGTGCAAAATGAGGTAGAATTCAAGCCCGTACACTTCATTAGTCGGGAACGTTTGGAAGCTGAAATTTTGCCAAAATATCCAGAACACAAGGACGATATTTTGTTATTCATCAGTCATATTCGGTATTCGATGAATTTGGCCTCCGTTTTGATTTTTTTAATTACTGCTTTCGCTGCAGTTTTGATGTTTATGGGGGATTAAAAGGAAATTTTGAACCGCATCCACATAGTTTTTTTGATTTTGACTATGTGGATTAGATGATTCAAAAATTTATTATTCAGCTTTCACCAAAGTCATCAATTCAGGTGTTCCTGCACGGTTCATATCCATAACCATCGTATCAATACTTGGTAATTTAATTGCAACCATTTTTTCGATTTGACCTTTTGCAGTCGTGTATAAGTTATTGGTTTCCAATCGATAAATTCCCGCCTCTTCCGAGCTTCCTGACGAAGCCACATAGGTATCATCAGATTTAAAGTCAAAAACGACCGTTGCGTCCTCACCCAACGTTTCAACGCCTGCGACTTCCCACGAAATCGCCTGCCATTTTCCGTGAATTTGCTCATTATCGTTTTCCGCAGGTTCGCAACTTGATAAGGTGAAAACGGTAATCAAAGCTGTAAAAAATAATAGATTTTTCATATTTTTTTGCTTGAATGATGAACGACTAACCGCTCATCATTGATAATGATTTTATCACAAAAAGTTACAATATTTCCCGAAAAGTAAGGATTTTCTGATAACCAAACTCAACAACGAAACCTAAGATTTTGCATTCTGAATCGTCAAAAATTCATTCAAACTTGCTCTATCCAAAATACCAATAATAAGGTCATTTTCTACAACTGGAATGATTTGAAAATCATTATCTTGAAATAAACGATACGCATTTTCGATATTATCGTCGGGCGATAAAACCGTAAAATTTTGTGTCATATATTTTGAAATTGGCGAAAGCGTATCATTTTCACTAATAGATTTCATAATATTTTGATGCGTCAAAACACCTTCAATCGTCATTAAATTCAGAACGACAAAATGCTGCTGCCCTGTATTGGTTAGCGTTTGAATGGCGTAACTCATTGCATTGGATTGTTGCAAAATCTGAAATTGTTGTTTCATCGCTTCCGCAACTTTGTGGCTCGTGAAAGTCACTTCTTTTTTTACGCCTCGGTATTCCGCAGTTGCTGCCGTGAATACGAAAACAGCGATAAAGACCAACGTATAATTTCCACTATATAAGCCGTAAGCTGCAAAACAAACCGCCAAAACTTGTCCAACTACCATCGCAATAAAAGTCGCTCGAACTCGGCTCAATTTCATCGCTAAAGTCGCTCTCAAGATTCTGCCGCCGTCCATAGGAAATGCAGGAACTAAGTTAAAAACCGCTAATCCGACATTGGCGAAAGCCAAAATAAATAGAAAATTACTGCCGTCAATAACCTCGACTACGGGCAAGTGAAGATTTCCTGTTATCCACAAAATAATGCCAATAACGACTGCAATAACGAAGTTAACAGCTGGGCCCGCAGCCGCAACAACGAGCTCCTGCCACGGTTTTTCGGGTAATTTGGTCAATCTCGCCAAACCGCCAATCACGGATAAAATAATATCCATCGTATTCACGCCATAACGTCGGGCGGACAAAGCGTGACCCAATTCATGTAATAAAACGCAACCAAATAAGGTAAAAACAAGGCCCATTTGCCACGCAATATTAACGATTTCTAAATCCGAACTTTGGTAAATTACGATTACGGGTAACAACAGAAAACTCCAATGTATGTAAATTGGAATATTGAATAATTCACCTATTTTTAAAGATTTGAACATATAATGTAAATTGCTAAAATACTTGATTTTGAAATTATTATGCAAGCGCTAAATTTTGAAATTTTGTACTTTTTCAAACATTTAGAATGTAATTTTAAATTGAATAATTACGAAACGCCCATCACGTCACAATAAAAGTACAATTATTCCTCAATTGTTTAGCGGTTTTGTACTTTCGGACGGTAAAGTAAACGAAACACTTGTTTTTTATAAAAAAATCTATAAATTTACTTGAAAGAATAACCGAATAAATTTCGTTAAAATAGATTTCTTGCTTGTTTGAGGTTTTGAAAAAAGCGTATCAAAAAATCAAGGAAATCTACAAATAATAATAATCATGTCCAGGAGACCAAGACAAAAACGCAAAACGGGAAAGAAAATGGCACGAGAATATGCTAACCAGACGCAGGGAAAAAATGTAATCATAATCGTTGTCGTTGCTACGGTTGTGGTATTAGTCGTCTTATATTTTAGTTTTAAAGCCTTTGCAGGTTAAATTTTTATTCTTCCGCATATTTTGCAGGTTTTAAAGGTTTTTTTGTATCAAAATTTGATAAATTGCTAAACAATTCATCAATAAAGAGCCGGTATCATTTGCGTAATCTGCGGGAGCTTATTTCACCCAAAATCTATGAAATTTCTCCAAGAATTATTGCTATTTAATAAAAAACTAACGATAACCGAATATCGTTTGGGCGAAATGCTATTGATACAAAACGAACGAAATAATGGCTCTTTAACCATTCCTATAAATCGTATAAATTTATATATAAATGATACTTTGAAATCATTAAAAGCAGTGATTTAGTGAGCAGGTGACTTTGAGTCACCTGCTCACTTTTACACAGATAAAAGTCTCAGCGAACTTTGCAAAATCTTACCCTCCTTTGCTGTTAAATAAAACATTGAAAATGAATAAGTTATCGTTAAAATCGAGGTCTGAAATCACTTATTTGCCGAATAAGGAATTGAGGATTATTTATCGAAAATCAGTTGGGGTCGTGCTTCAACATTATTTTCACAGTGCATTTTTTATTTTTCCGATTGTCGCCACAATCTTAGTTGTACTCGAAGTTTGGCAAAGTCCTCTTTTTATATTTATTATTCCTGCTTTTGTCGTTTTATGGAGTATTGTGGCGATTTTACCACCTATCTTTTTTGTTTTTAATCCCGTCAAAGAAATCATTATTGGCTCCGCTCGCTTCATCAAAATTATTGATTTTTATAAAAGTAAAGATGAATCTGCTGGTAATATGGAATATTTTGATAGCGTCGCAGAAATTGATTTTGAAGTAAAATTGAAACGAAATTCCGCTATTTTAACCGTTAAAGGTTGTGAAATTCCGATTGATAATATCAAAAATATTCCTTTAATTATTGATAATATTGCTGAATTGTGGCGATTTAGATATTTGGAAAGTAAGACTTTGGCGAACGGGACAGAGGTTTTGGCGTATAAAAAAAAGTGGCAGAAGAAATCTTAGAAGTTAATTCATACCTTCCCTTTGAGTGAAGGTATGAATGATTTTTTTTACAAACCTTTATGTGAACCATCGCAGAAAGGGCCTGAAACATTGTGTTTGCAACCACACCAAGCGACTCTTTTAGTCGTTTCTACTTTTTCAATAACGGGAACGTGTCCTGAACCCTTGTGCGAACCATCGCAATAAGGTTGTTTTGAACTTTCTCCACAAGAACACCAAGCATAAGTTCCTGGTTCTACTTCCATTACGTAAGGCGATTTTTGAGCAATAACTTTATCCGTCATGATTGTTTATATTTTGATTGTTTCTATAATTTGTACTGGTTTTCAAACAACGACGGGCGTAATTGTTTTAGAATTGGCACAATCCGTAATTAGTCTAAATATAGTTATTCGGTATTTGGTCTCCATAATTCTTAATTCGTAAGTTTCAATCTAATTTATTATTCCTTTCATCGGCAAAGTAACATCGTTCACCTATTATTTGGTAACACAATAGTACTTTGTGTTGCATAGTACTAAAATTTCCCTTTACTTTGTCTTATCAAAAAAACAAAAACTATGAATAATGAAATTAATGAAATCTTAGAAAAAACGAGAAAACAGATGCGGCGAGGCGTTTTGGAGCTTTGCGTTTTGTCTATTATTTCGGAAGCAGCGGCTTATCCTTCTGATATTATTGCAAAGTTAGAAGCGGCAAAAATGATTGTAGTTGAGGGGACTTTGTATCCTTTGTTGACTCGATTAAAGAACGATGACTTACTGGCGTATAATTGGCAAGAGTCCAACTCTGGACCGCCAAGAAAATATTATCACTTGACAAACAAGGGTTTACAGTTTTTATCTGAATTGAAAAATGCGTGGGACGAGTTAATTATGGGCGTTCAGATTTCAACGAATAAACTTGAATTAAACGGAGAGTGATTTTTTGCTAAGGCAGTTTTTAATGATTACAATAAACTGTAATCCAGCAACTTTTTAAATTATCAACTAAAAAAACGAAAATAGCTTAAACGATTTTTAGGCTATGAACAAAACGACAAAAAAATGAAAAAGACTTTTGATATTAATTTGGGTGGTTATCCTTTTACCATTGATGAAGATGCTTATGAACATCTAAAAGAATATTTGGACGCTTTGCGGTATCATTTTCAGTATCATGACGGTGCGGACGAAATTATTTCGGATATCGAATCTGGAACGGCTGAAATTATACATACTCGATTAGAAAATCGTAAAATTGTCTCGATGAATGATGTACAAACAGCTATCGCAAGAATGGGAACACCAGAAGATTTTGGTGCGGAAACGCGCTTTGAGGAAGATATGAATTACGGTAAAACGAATAAATCAAATGGCAAATATAAAACAGGGAAACGCTTATATATCAACCCAGAAGAAAAGGTTGTTGGCGGTGTTTGTTCGGGTTTAAGTGCGTATTTTGGAGTCACTGACCCAGTTTGGATACGAATCCTTTTTGCGGTTTTAGCATTTGGTTCGGTTGGTTTTATTATTCCAGTTTACATCATTTTACTTGTCATTTTACCAGAGGCAAAAACGGCTGCTCAAAAGTTAGAAATGCGTGGAGAACCGATTGATGTGAATAGTATTACTCGTGTGGTGGAGGAAGGAATCGAAGGGATTTCTAATACAATTACACAAATTACCGATGAGTTTAGTAAGAAAAAAAAATAGGCTCTTTGACAATTTCTGCACGTAGCGGCTACTTTAGCTTCCGAGAAGTCTCAAAATCCTTGCGGCAGCTAAAGACAGCCGTTACGAAAATCTCAACTTATTCGAATTTTGCAGAAATTGTCAAAGAGCCAAAAAATGAAAGTAAAAGTATGAGTTTGGTGAATTTTTAGTGGTTGAAAAACTTGAAAGCATTTGTACCAAAACACTTTTGAATCTATAAAAAATTACACCTTAAAAACGTGTTATAATGGCATTTATAAAGGCGAAACGAAAGTTTTGCCTTTTTTTTATAACGGTCAAACCTATGGAATTTTGTCGTCTAAAATTTCGTTCTTAACGAAACCGCCACATTTCGGCCAGGAGCCGAAACGCCCGATGAAAAGGAGCGATAATGCGTATCTAAAATATTTTCAACAGCGAATGTTAAAAACATATTTTTGTTTAAACTAACCGTCATATACGTATTCAAAGTGTACCAAGATGGTGAACCATCGACGGTTGCTTGGTCTAAATTATCAGTTCCTTCGTAATCAAAATCTTCTGCTTTTTTCCAACCATTATAACGAGTCAAAAATCTAAACTGAAATTTATCCGCGCTATAACTCAACGTCGTTTGCCCATAAAGCGGCGGAATATGTGCCAACGGTTCGTTTTGTGACATATTCCAACCTTGAATATAATTAATGCTACTTTTTAATTTCCAATGATCACTTAATTCAAAACTTATATTTCCTGAAACGCCGTAAATATAAGCTGTTCCTGCGTTTGTATTCCATTGCGTAGTGTAGTAATCACCATAATACAAAAGCGAATCAGAACCATTCAAAGTCGTAAAATCACGGACAATCGCATCAAATAAATACGTATAAAACGCTGTTCCGCTAATCGTATGCAAACGATTTTTTTCTATTTTTTTGGTAATACCCAATTCACCATTTAGTGCATATTCTGAACTCAAGTCTGGGTTTGGAATCGTGATAAAATCGTCTTTTGCTCTGATTTTTCCAAAATCATCGACATTCGGAGAACGGAAAGCCGTGGACGCAATTCCATTGATATACCAATTATTTCCAACTTCCCAAATCATCGAAATACTGCCTGTTAGTGCGCTCAAATTAGAATTTATTGACGCATAGGGCAGTTCAATATTTGTGGTATCGACAAAGCGAGACGCCAACATCACATGAGAGTAACGCAAACCTGCCGTCATATTTATTTTTTCTTTAAACCGTTGGCGGTAGCTGAAATAAGCCGCCACCATTGTCATATCGCTGCCGCCGTCTGGATAGCGAGTAACGCCATTATTATCAATTTCACCAGTTAGAATATTCTCATCATAAGCCATTGAATTGACCCGATTATAATTGGCTTCCAAGCCGTACAAAAACCGTTTTTCCTCTTTTCGTCTCTTGAAAGTCGATTTAATATCCTTAACAAAATCTATATTCAAACTACCAACATGAACGTCCTCTTCTTGATAAGACCGAGTCGCTCTACCGAAACGACGAGTGATTCTATCTTCATCTATTTTTTGATAAGCCGCTACCACGGATAGGGAATTAAACAAGCGTTTTGTCGTCGGTTTATATTCCATTGTCAAGGACGAAAGCAAGCGATTTTGAGGCCCATAATACCATTCCGCAAAACGAAAACGCTCACGACGAATTCCATCGACAGCACTAACCGTTGCATCCGCTAATTGATCGTAACGAGGTACATCACTCGATGTAGAATATTGAATATTTGCCAAAAAACTTAAATTTTTATTTGCTTGAAATAAGATTTTTTGTAAAACATCAACTTGATTATAACCCGTTCCAACTTGCATCAAAGGGTCACTATTTCTAACTACCGAGTCTTGATTATTGATTCTATCAACGTAAAAAAATCGCCTGCCAAAGTCAATATATTCTGATCGGTTTTTAGAGCCAGTTCGCAGATCATCAAAACTCGAAACCGTCATACTGCTCAATGACGACCATTTTCTACCCCCAAAAGTAAAATCAAAATGTCCCGTTTTTTCCTTATTTGCAGTGGAAAACCTTACAAACGCATTCCCTTCAAACACCTCCTCATCATCACCAAAAGCCAACCGAGGACGCTTACTCGTAAAACTCATCACGCCGCCCAGTGCATCACTTCCGTAAATCACTGCTGCGGGCCCATATATCACCTCTACCCTTTCGAGCATATTATTATCAATCGTGATTGCATTTTGCAAATGTCCATTGCGATAAATCGCATTATTCATCCGAACGCCATCAATAACAATCAAAACCTTATTCGCCTCAAACCCTCTAATTACAGGACTTCCACCGCCCATTTGTGATTTTTGTATAAATACATTTCCTGTATTTAACAACGCATCGGCTGACGTTTGCGGATTGAATAACGCAATATCTTTTGCTTGAATAATATCGATTTGTGTAGGAATATTATTAATATGGTCATCTGCTCTCGAAACTCCTTTTACGGTGAATTCTTGTAAAAAAACTCCTTCTTCCATATAAATTCGTCCACCTTTTCGCAATAAATTGCCCAACGTAATATTGACGGTTTGATAGCCGATATAACTAAGTGTAATCGAATCTTCTAACTCAAGGCTGTGGATATTTGCCTCTCCATATATATTGGTAGCGGCAGCGAAAGATTTTGCAGCATTATATAAACTCACACTTTCCATGGGTTCGTCCGTTCGGGCATCTTTTACCGTGACGACTAATCCAATATTTTTATCCGGAATTGCATTTGCTTGAAAAACAAGCAGCAAAAATATTAAATAGATTAGTTTTTTATAGGTATCAATGTAAAAAAAGGGCATATTTTTTCTTTTTTTGTTTATCTATAATTGACCAATTTTATGGTATATTCTTTTTGAATCAAAAGATATTTTGGAACTTTTATATTATTATATTAAATAAAAAAATAATACATAAGTATTTAACTATTTGGTAATTGTATCCGAAAAGTCGTTCCGACACCTTCTTCCGACTGTTTGACAAACACCTTGCCATTATGATAATTTTTTACAATGCGTTGTGTCAGAGAGAGTCCTAACCCCCAGCCACGTTTCTTGGTAGAATAACCAGGTTTGAAAACGGATTTGAATTTTGAAGTAGGAATTCCTTGTCCGGTATCTTCGATATCGATATAAACGTAATCCTTATCTTCGAAAACCGCCGCTGTAATATTTCCGTGTCCTTCCATTGCGTCAAGCGCATTTTTAAGCAAATTCTCCAGAACCCAATCGAATAAATTTTCATTAATATTGGCTTCAATCGAATATTCTTTAATCGCTTTTGGATACTCAAAAACGACCCTTCTCGGCGCTCGTTTCTTCATATAAATCATATTGCGTTCCACTATTTCAATGATATTCATTGGTTTTAACTCCGGAACAGCACCAATTTTCGAAAACCGTTCGGCTATTAATTCCAACCGATGCACATCATTCCGAAACTCATCTAACATTCCAAGTGCAACCTCATCTTCAATAATCAGATTCAAATTTTCAATCCAAGCCACAATTGCCGTTATCGGCGTACCAAGTTGATGAGCGGTTTCTTTCGCTAAACCGACCCAAACTTGATTTTGCTCTGCACGTTTTGCCGCACTAAATGCGAAATATCCCATTAATAAAAACACCAAAATTAAACCCATTTGGAAATAAGGGAAATAAATCAAGAGTGTCAAAAGTTGTGAATTTTTGTAATACATATAAACCACGTCGAAGCCATTATCAAGAGTAATCGGCTCGTGCTGCGAAGCCATAATATTCAGTTGCCGTCTCAAATAAGTGGTATCTGCCGCTTTTTCTTCCTTAAGATTGACATCACCAATGATATTTTTTCGGTCATCAGTCAAAATCGCTGGAATCGTTTTGTTCCCTTCAACAATCGAAAAAATGAAATCTAAATTTGTTTCTATACAATTCGGGTCAATACCGATACAATCAGGGTCATTAGGCATTTTTTGCAGCTCAATCATCGCCTTTCCCCAAAGTTCTGCATGCCGCTGTTCCGCTTCCGCCAAACGAGATGCAACCCTTGTCGTATAAATAAGCGAAGCGATTACAATTCCGACAGCTCCAAAGGAAAGATAAACTTTCCAGCGTGAATTTTTTGAATACATGTCCATGAAAAATATTTATATCTTATTTGTAAACAAGTGATTACACATTACAAAAATACCATTTTTAAAGTGCTTTTTTAAAATTTTGACCTCTTAAAGTCATTTTCTACAACCTTAATTTCCATTTCAAATAAATTTTTCGATATTAAGTTTTTTGCCAATTTATTATATATTATTATTTTAATAATATGTGCCAAAAACTAATTTTCCGCTGCCTCATTATTTTGCCATTCTTCGGGTTCGACTAAAGGATTTTCTTTAAATTCGGTAGCAATATCGTTTTGAATTTGTTGGAATTTTAGATTAGAATTAGCTTCCAATGCCTCCTCTACGACTTTTTTACCATATTCAAACTCATAATTATCCACATCTCCAAACACATGAACGTAAATATTAAACCAACCATCTTTTTTCGCTTTAATTGGGTTTCGATTCGGATTAAAGCGTTTGAATTTATTCGCAACCGTTTGACCAGCGTTTACTTTAATCACATAATCAAAATCTAAATCATAACCTTGCCAACCCGCAATCGTCAAATTCACCGCATTATTTTGAATAAACATCGCAGGAATCATCAGTTTTCTATCTTTAAATTCAAATTGATTTCGAGTATTGGTAAACTTAATATTTTTCAAATCACTAACTTTCACAAAGGTCGAAAAATCATCCATCATTTTAAAATCAATCAATTCTCCGTTATTAATCGTCACATCAGCCAACAGATACAACTTATCATACAACACATTTCCGTCTTTATCCAAATAGGCTTTTATCTTCACTTTTGCATCCAAATCACCACTAATATTTTTGTCCATCAAGACCTCTTGCCCAAAATTATCCATTTGATTAAATAAAGTATAGCCGTCCAAACCTTGACACTCCACAAAGCCATCAATAAAAGTTTCCTCTTCCAAAAAAACATTGCTCGTCAGCTTGATACTTCCACCCATTGTACTCACAATGACATCTTTCAAAATCATCATTTTTCCTTGAAATGCCAAATCACCTGTAAAGTCCTTTGCGGTAATTTTGCCGTATTCAAAATCTTGAATCTCTACGCCTTGCAGCAAAACTCGACCATTTTCCACCGTCAAATTACCTTTACAATTTTGAGCCTTAATCTTATCATATTTGAAATTACCAACCTTCACCCGAAAATCTCCATCAAACAATTTCAGAAACTCATAATAAGGCGAAGCCGCCACATTTCCCTTTTCCGAAAACGTTTCCGTACCGTTATCTAAACTTAATTTCGGTTCTTCTTCTGGTACTTTTTGTACCTTATCCACGAAAGCCAACAACTTATCTAAATCGATTTTTTCAGACTGCATGGACGTATTAAAAATCAATTTAACCGCTTCCGTCGTCGTTGAATCTCGCAGTAAAACTGGCAATAAATTTTTGAAACTACCCTCAAATCTCAAATCGTTCTGAGCCACTTCAACTTCCAGATTATTAATTTGAAGATTATTATTATTAATAAAAATTTCCCCTTTGCTAAAACTGACTTTCTCCCCTTTTACCGACAGATTCATATTCTCAAACGCAATCAAACCATTCGCTTTGATATTTGGAATCCGAGACATTGACACCATATCCTTATAATATCCTTCGATGATAATTCCCTTAAATTCCACCGCACCATCACCACTTTCAACCAAGCCTTCTCCCAAAAACTCAAAAGCTGCTTCCATCGGTATTTTCCCTTGAAAACGAAAATCAATCAATGGATTATCAAAACCCTGAACAAATAAACTCGCATCCAGCTTTTCGCCCAATAATTCCGCTTCAAACTCAATTATTTCCACAAATGCCTTTTTATCAACCGCCTTTGTTTCATTCTCAAAACGCACCTCAAACGATACATTTTTCAATTCATTTTTCAAACGTCCGCTGCTCAAATAACCGTCTTTCAATCCAAAATTCAAATCAATCGCAGGTATTTCTTTTTCGCTCAAACGTCCTTTAATATTAGATTCTATATAAAAATCACCTCTCGTATTAAAATCCTCCAAAAACGTAATTTGCGCTTTCGGCAATAAGGAAATCACAGAATACAAACTCCCATCTACACCATTTAGCGACACATCAAAATCCGTATAATCCGCTTGACTGACAACCTTTCCATCGACCGTAAACTTATTTGCTTCAATGTATAAATTCGTATTTTCCAAGACATACTCTCCCTTTTCCAAATCTACTTTCGCCACCATTTCGTATGCTACCGAACGCCCCGAAAGTAATTTACCTTCCTTCGTCATCAGCGATTCAATTTCCAATTCCGCCGTACTTTCTAAGTCAAATTGTTGCGTTGAAAAATTCCCCGAAAGCATCAGTTTTTCAACATGAACGATTCCCGACTGCTTCACTTGCCTATTTTCATAAATCAAATAAATATCCTGCAATGTAGCCTCCTGAACATCTATTTTTATATTCGTTTCCTCCGAATTATCCGTTTCTTCAGTAGGAAGAAAGATATCGTAATTCGCCGTACCATTTTTATCCGTCAAAATATTCAACGAACCATTTGAAACCGTCACCGATTGTACATCGATCACATCTTGGAAAAGGCTCAAAATCCCAAATTGCAAAGACATCGTTCCAGTTTTCAACAATGAACCTTTCCGATTATCTGGAATTTCTACGTTCGTCAAAACCACAGAAGCCTTAGGAAAAGTCCGAATCAACGTCAAATCCACATTTTCGACCGTCATCGGTTTTCGCAATGATTTATTAATGGATTTCACGACCAAAACGCCAATCTTATCTTCATATATTTGAGCAACAATCAACAATACCAAAAAGAAAAAAGCAAAGCTAAATGCCAACCATTTTATAATTTGTAATAATCGCTGTTTCGTCATAAATCATATAATTAAAAACTAATTTTAGGAAAGTTGAAATTACTAATAGTCTATGATATTGTGTAAAAAAGCAAGGTTTGTTATTTTATCAAAAGTGTTTTTTTTTGAAAAAAGCATTTTTTTTTGAGAAATGTTTTGAAATTCAGAAAACAGTCGTATATTTGCACTCGCTAACGGAAAGGTAATGTAGTAAAAGCAGTTTTACAGATTTAATTACTTACCGTAAATAGCATAAAGGGCGATTAGCTCAGTTGGTTCAGAGCACCTGGTTTACACCCAGGGGGTCATAGGTTCGAATCCTATATCGCCCACAATAAATAAAGCTTCACAGATTCTGTGAGGCTTTTTTTATTTTATCCTCTTTTTTAATTAGCTGTCCGTCGTTCCGTAAAAATTTGAATTCTTTGGAACTCATTCTTAATTAAATTCATAGCCTCATTAATAATAAACGTTGAATAAATTCACTTTACTTAGAGGCAAATGTTCCTGTTTATTGCCCTTTTCCCCAATCAATTTATCAGACTTTCGATGTCTTTATCTATGTTTAGATTATTTTTAATTATAAATTAATCCATTTCCATAATGTTAAATATTTCTATTTAATAGTAAAAAACGTTGTAAATTAGCTTCTTTGGTTATCTTCTCAGCATTAGGAAGTGATGAAAATAAAAATTTAAACGCTGCAACTAAAGATAAAAATGGATAGACGTAATTTTGGTAAAAAATTAACGACCGCCGCTATAACGATAAGTTTGCCATATTTAGGCTCAAGTCATATTGAAAATAAAATGGAAGATAAACGTGATAGAAAATTGATTAAGCCCAAACGATTGAAACCCGGTGATACAATAGGTTTGATTACTCCTGCGAGTCCAATTTCAGAGGCTCAGCTGGATAAAACGATTCAGAATATTGAAGGTTTAGGGTTTAAGGTCGAATTCAATCGAAAGCGGATTTTGACAAAAAATGGTTATTTGGCAGGTAGCGATTTAATGAGAGCCGACGAGATTAATTTGATGTTTGATAATCCCAATATTGATGGTATTTGGTGTGTGCGAGGTGGCTACGGCGTCACTCGAATATTGGATATGCTGAATTATAAAGTCATTCGTCAGAATCCTAAAGTTCTAATTGGATATTCGGATATTACAGCATTGCATCAAGCAATTTATAAAAAAACGGGTTTGGTTTGTTTTCATGGGCCCGTGGGTGCTTCGACGTTTACAGATTATACCCAAAAGCACGTTAAAAGTATGATTACCAATCCTCAAGAGATTTATAAAATAGAATACGCTAAGGAGAATGGCGATAAGGAAAATGATATTTTTCGTCCTTATACGATTACGGAAGGAGTTTCGGAAGGTGAATTGATTGGTGGAAATTTGACATTGGCGGCTTCTTTGCTTGGCACGGATTACGATGTGAATTATGATAATAAATTGGTTTTTTTTGAAGATGTGGGCGAAAAACCGTATCGTATTGATAGAATGTTGACGCAGATGTTATTGGCAGGAAAGTTTAAAAAAGTGAAAGGTATTATTTTGGGTGTTTTTTATAATTGCGAAACGACTGATGGTGATGATTCATTGACTTTGAAAGATGTGCTGATAGATAGATTCAAGTATTTGACTGTTCCAATCATTTATGGTATGTCATTTGGACATATAGAGAATCAATTTACCTTACCTTTAGGAATTAAAGCAAGATTAGATACCTCCGATAAATCAATTACCTTATTGGAATCAGCGGTCATTTAAACAAAACAAAATTAGCTACTTTTCCAAAAGGTTGGTTGATATATTTATTTTTCGTTAATTTGTAATATCTTTTTAATTAAGATGTATGGATAACTCAGACTATCAGTTAAAAAAGTAATAATTATTTTCTGTTTGGCGAGTCAGCAGGTGACTTTAAGTCACCTGCTGACTACGACTAATTCAAAATACCATTCATTTAACTGGCAATCTATTCTATATCAAGGGAACGGGAAATAAATAAGTTACTCCAGTTTTAGTGTATTAAATGTGCCGTAACGTTCAAAAAAAGTCCTCAGCGATTTATTTTGAACATAACCAGCCTTAATTAAACTTTCTAAATTAATTACTGATAATTGAAAACAGTAACAAAAAAACAACTTACCGACGAAGAGGTGATTGATAGATACTTGGCGACTCAAAGCTCTGTATATTTCAGCATGTTGTATGACCGATACATTACTAAGGTGTACAGTAAGGCTATCTCATTATTAAAAGATGAAGCAAAAGCTCAAGATGCCGCTCAGGAAATCTTCATTAAGATATTTACCCACCTTGCCAAATTCAATAAAAAATCAAAATTTTCGACTTGGGTTTATTCCATTACTTACAATTTTTGTATTGATGTAATTAGAAAATCTAAGAAGCAAAGCAAGTTATTTTCTGACGAAGAGGCGGAAGGGCAAGAAGTTATTGAAGAAATCGATGATAAAGTGTTACTAGAAATGGAATTAGAACGTCTAAAAACGGTACTTGATCTACTTAACGTCGATGACAAAGCTGTTCTGATTATGAAATATAAGGAAGGGCTTTCCATAAAAGAAATTAGTGAAGTCTTCGATAAGACGGAAAGTGCTATCAAGATGAAAATAAAACGGGCTAAACACAAGTGCCAACAAAAGTACTTGGAAACATTTCCCGTTGAAGAGGAGTTTGAATAAAGTGTTCTAAAAGGTGAAATTTGTTTGTTTTCTAATCATTTTGATAGCCAGCAAACTACTTTCGCCTTATTATATAATGTGTTCTAATAGTTTGTTATGATGAGTGAATTTTCAAGTTGGGGCTTAATTGAGCCTGATGTTGAGCCACCGAAAATCGTCAAAAAAACAATACAGAAAAATGTAATGGCTCAATTAACTATGGCAAGGTTCATCGGTAATATCGTAGATTTGTATGTTGGTAAGGTTGGACAAACCATTATTGGGTTAGCAGAAACATTTGATGATGATGGCGCAGTTAAATATCAATCGCACGATGATAAATAAGGAAAAATAATCGGTTCTTTGACAATTTCTGCAAAATTCGAATAAATTGAGACTTTCGTAACGGCTGTCTTTAGCTGCCGCAAGGATTTTGAGACTTTTCGGAAGCTGAATCAGCCGCTACGTGCAGAAATTGTCAAAGAGCCAAATAATCAAACACCATTGAAGCTAATTTGATGGTGTTTTCGATTTATTTAAGTAGTACAACCTAAGAACTCTCAACAGTTTTTAATAGATTGCCAGTTAAATAAATGATATCTTGAATTGGGCGTAGTCAGCTGCTGACTTGCCAAACGATAGAAAATAATTATTACTTTTTTAACTGATAGTCTAAAATATTATAAAAATCTGATAATCAGTGATTTATAATTCCTATCTGCTAATTCCTAATTAAAGCAGTAGTCGTATGCTATTAATTATCAATAATAAATCAATCCTTTTAAGTAGTTTGTTAGGTTGAATTTTTCAAAATCATATAAAGTCTTGATTTTCAAAATTTTGAATTAATAAAAACCTTATTATTACAAAAAATTACAAAAAATAATATTGGTATGTTTTTTTTACAAACACCTGCGATTCTCTTTACATTACAAGCCGCTTTACTAACTTTTGGCACTGCCTTCGCTATTTTAATTTTGGGTTGGTTATTGGCTCGATTCATTAGTAAAATGATAAAAAAGTTATTACAAGCAGTCAAAATTGATGCCCTCGGAGATAAGATTAATGAGATTGATATGCTCGAAAATGCGAATATCAAAATTCTTCCGAGCGTTGTGATTAGTAAACTGTTATATTATATTTTGATGCTTATCGTCATTACCGCAGCTTTGGAAGTCCTAAGTTTAGACCAATTATCGCAGCAAGTCAGCAAATTAATTGAATATATTCCTAAATTATTCTCGGCTACATTGATTCTAATTGGCGGTTTAATCGTTGCCAACGCAATTCGAGGATTGCTAAATGCAGCTTTTCAGTCGTTAAATATTGCTTCGGGCAAACTGATTAGCGGATTTATTTTTTACTTTATTTTCATTTCGGTTTTATTAAGCGCGTTGCCACAAGCAGATTTTCAAGTTGACTTTTTACAAGATAATTTAACCATAATTATCGGTGGAATCGTCTTTGCTTTCGCAATAGGTTACGGTTTTGCTTCTCGCAATATTATGTCAAACCTTTTGGCAGCACTGTATAGTAGAAATAAATTCAGAATCGGCGACGATATAAAAATAGACGGAACAAGAGGCACAATTGTAGAAATGGATAGCACTTCACTGACCATAGAAACCAGCGACAGACGGATCGTTTTTCCGCTAAATCTCTTGACGACGCAACGGGTCGAAATGTTTGGTAATTGGGATGATGCACCGAAAATTGAACAATAAATAGAATCGAATCTTATCTGCAACAAGCAGCCATAAAAAGTTATAAAAGAAAATTAAAGCTTTTTTATATTGTCAAAAACCGATACGGTTTGACCATTAATAACTTTCGATTTATTGCAGTAGCAAAAAAAATCCTTCATTCGATGTCGAATGAAGGATTTTTTTGTTGCGTCACCCTTTTTGATTCTATCAAGGGTAGATTTTAACTTACAAAGTTGATTATTGTCGAATACTCAGTATTACTGATTTTGTATTTTTTGAAGATAAATCAAAGTATCAATAACTTCTAAATCTTGAACTTACCCCAAAAATGATTAATAACCAGCAACGGAATACTTCTATTTACCTCGCATTATCCGCATCTAAACGAATTAAAATTGCTAAAAGAATTGTAAATGCTAATAGGGAAGAACCTCCATAACTTATAAATGGCAACGGAATTCCAATTACGGGCATAATTCCTAATGTCATTCCGACATTGACTAATAAGTGAAAAAAGAAAATACTCGCAACGCCATAAGCGTAAACTTTAGTGAACCTCGTTCGCTGCCGTTCGGCAATTATCGTTATTCTAAGTAATAATAATAAAAACAATAATATTACAGCAAAAGCGCCTAAAAATCCATGTTCTTCACCAACCGTACAAAAGATAAAATCCGTTGCTTGTTCGGGTACATAACCTGCTTTAGTAATCGTACCTTCCAAAAATCCTTTTCCTTCAAATCCACCTGAGCCAATCGCTATCTTTGACCAAGTTACATTATATAATGCCCCCAAAGGGTCACATTCACTTGGTTTTAGCCAAACATTTATCCTATCCTTTTGGTGTGGCTGCAATATTTCATTAAAACCATAATTCACGACGGTTGAATAAAATCCGCAACCAATTAAAGTAACCAATAAAACGTATAACGGTGCTCTTTTTTTAGTATTAATAACTTTACGAATCCAAAAAACTAAAAAGAAAACGCCCAGACCAATTGTGGTATATAGCATATATCCTTCCCTTGCCAAAAAGATGGTGGCAAGTATTAATATTAAAAAACCTAATACCAATCGGGTTTGCGTGTTTTGAAGAACTAATATGCCCATGGATAAGATAATCAAACCCATTATTATTGGATAAATACTAAATACTAAAGAAACAATGGATAATAACGCCACTAAAATTCCTAAAATAAATATCGGCGCAGGCATTCCTTCTCTAAATAATACAATAAATAAAGCGGAAAAAACTAAGGCAGAACCAGCATCTCCTTGGAGTAAAATCAAAAACATTGGTGTCGCAATTATACCGATTGCAACCACTTGGTTTTTGAAATTTTGTAAAGAAACGCTATATGAACTCATGTAAGCCCCTAACGCCAAACAGGTCGCAAACTTAGCAGGCTCAGACGGTTGAATCCGTATGGGCCCAATAACCAGCCATGATTTTGACCCTGCGATTTCCGTTCCACCGATTAAAACGCTGAGCAATAAAAACATTGCTATTCCAAAGAAAATATAAGCGAATGTTTTGTAAAATTTCCCTTCGATAATCAATAGAATCGTCCCAATAAAAAATGAAAAACCAATCCACATCAATTGCCCACCATGACGAGTATCCATATCAAAAACGTCGGTAGAGCCTGTTGAGCCGACTGCATAAATCATCAGCCAACCAATCAGCACTAATCCGAAATAAATGGAAATCGTTATCCAGTCTATCTCCCTCGTTGATGTTTCTATTTCTCTACTCATTTTTCGTGATTTCGTAATTTCGTAATTTGTTTTTTACTCTTTCAATCCCTTCATTAACAAATTAGAATTAAACATTCTCTCTTCAAGATATTTCCGTTTATCGTCAATCTCGCCATTCAAGTATTGCTCAATCATCAAACTCGCAATCGGGGCGGCGTGTGTCGAACCAAATCGACCATTTTCTACAAAGACAGCAATTGCAATTTTGGGGTTATCCCTTGGAGCAAAAGCGATAAAAACCGAGTGATCCGCACCATGAGGATTTTCCGCAGTTCCCGTTTTTCCACAAACATCAATACCCGGAATTTGAGCGACTCTCGCCGTACCAGCCAAAACCACATCGTGCATTCCTTGAACTATAGGATCAAAGTGTCTTTTTTCGACCAATGTGTAATTTTTCGTTCGGTATCGATAAGGAATTTTGGTTGCATCATTTTTAAATTTCTTTGCCATATGCGGCGTGTAATACCAGCCTCGATTCGCAATAATTGCCGTTAAATTTGCCATTTGTAAAGGCGTCACTAACATTTCACCTTGACCAATTCCCAACGAAATAATCGTAGGCGATTTCCACGCACCTTTTCGATATAATTTATTATAATAGGCCGTTGTCGGTATATTTCCAGTTGTTTCGTGTGGCAAATCAATCCCTAACTTTTGTCCCATTCCGAAAGACTTCAAGTGCATCACCAACGTATCCAAACCTTTATCCGCATTAGAAAAACCATTTTTATCAATCGTTTCTCTAAATATTTGGCAAAAATAAGCATTACAGGAATGTTGAATTCCTTTTGAAACCGAACTCACGGGAGCATGATTATGACAACCTACTCGCAACCCTCGATAAACATAACCGCCTGCGCAACCAACGCCACGATCAGGCGTAATCACACCTTCCTGCAAAGCAACCAACGCCATAATCGGTTTAAAAATCGAACCAGGAGGATATTGTGCCGAAATAGCACGATTGAATAAAGGTTCCGTTTTATCTTCTAATAATGCTACATAAGCTTTTCCTCTATTTCTATTGATAGTCAATAAGTTAGGATCATAAGTTGGCGTAGAAACCAAGGCTAAAACCTCACCCGTCGAAGGCTCAATTGCTACAATACTTCCCCGCTTATTTTGCATTAATTCCTCACCATATTTCTGCAAATCTAAATCAAGCGAACTCATTAAATCCAAACCCGACAAAGCCATCGTATCTCGTTCCCCATTCCGATAACTGCCCCGTGTAATCCCGAATTTATCTTTCAAAATATAATTCACCCCACGTTGCCCCCTCAAATAATCCTCATAAGCCAATTCAATCCCACTAATTCCGATATAATCACCTGATTTATAATAACTATCCTTATCAATTTGCCTTCTATTCACCTCTCCAATATAGCCCAAAACGTGCGCACCAATCGGATAAGAATACCCTCGAACATTCCGTAACTCTACATAAAACCCGGGGAATTCGTAAAGACTTTCTTGAAAACGGGCATACATTTCTGGAGAAATTGTCTTGAGAAAAACAAACGGTTTATATTTTCTATAGCGATTGCTTCGCCAATCTTTTTCTAAGTTTTTGACAAAGGTTTCCCCTGTAATATTCAAAAGACGGCATAATTTTGCCGTATCAATATTGGCATCAGCCACTTGATTATACGTTACCCAAATATCATAAATCGCATTATTATTGACCAATAATTTTCCATTTCTATCTAAAATCGTCCCTCGTGAAGCGTAAATTGTTTCTTTCTTTACACCGCCATCTCTGGTTTCAGCACCATTAATGACCTGAATTTGAAAACATTTTAGCAAAAGTAGAACGGCTACTGAAATGAAAATTCCTTGTATAATATATCGTCGATTTTTATAATTATCCTGTTGCATAATTTTCTATGATTCTAATTCATTTTTTCAATTCCACCAACCTAAAAATTATTTTTACTGTTGTAATTTTACTATAAATATATTGAAATGTTGTGAGAAATCTATGAGGTTTTGAAAACCTTATAGGTTCATTACCAATCATTTACAATGACCTATGACGACTTACAACGATTTTATGGGGAGCAATGATATTCCATTCGATACGGTCAAATAATCTTAATTCTTCGGATTAAATAAATAGGCATATATCGCCACTAAAACCATTGATAGAATGAAACTTAAAAGTGTTTTTAATAAGGTAAAACCGAATCCTGCGAACGAAAAGGCTTCTAAAAGGAAAATTAAAAACAGATGTATGAATAACAAAATACCAACATACTGAAAAAACCAACCCGCACCAAAATTTCGTTTTGTAGGTGCTTGATTCGCTTCGTAGCTGCCTCTCGGCTCTATTACCGTCAAAACGCCCGAACGAAGATAAGCTACGAATACACAACTTGCGGCATGTATTCCGCTGGTATCGTAAAACATATCCACCGCTATTCCGAGGAAAAACGCAATGATTAATAATAGATTTTTTTGAATTTTAATTGGTAATAATAAAAGGAATAAAGGATAGATATAGAGATTCACATAGCTGGTATTGATATCGACATTAATCAAAATCAATACTTGTACTAAGAACAAGCCCAAAAACCGTAAAACGTTCACAACAATTACATCACTCATCTTCTGTATTTACCTTTTTTTCTAAGGTTTCTTTTTCTTCTTTTAGTAAATTATTAACAACAAAAACATGGCTCAAATTACTCATGTCTGAGCTTAGTTTCACCTTTACTTCATAGAAATTACTCCCTTTCACAACTTCCGCATTTTCGACCACGCCAACCATAATTCCTTCCGGAAACTTTGAAGAATAACTACTTGTAATGATGGTATCGCCCAATTCAATTATTGCGTGTTTCGGGATTGCATCTAAATACATATACAAGGGATCGTTATTTTTCCAGACCAAAGACCCAAAGTATTCACTTTCCTTTAGCTTCGCACTTATTCGAGTATTATGATGCAAAACAGACATCACGACCGCATAATTTTTAGAGACTTTTTGAACGACACCGACGATTCCGTTACTCGTAATGACCCCAGTATTATTCCTTAGTCCGTGACTTTTACCACGGTTTAAAGTTAAATAATTATCATATCTATTTACAGAATTATTGACAACTTTGGCAGGAATATACTCGTATTGCTGTTCAAAAAAGGAATCTCGAACCTCAATCGTATCGACTTGATTATCAAAATAAGCGTTGGGTAATTGTTCTAATAATCGTTTATTATCGTTTGCTAATTCTTCATTCACATCGCCCAAATTCCAAAACCCTATAATTTTATCATAGCGTTCGTAAAACGAACCTGTCACTCTATTTGCCGAACTTACATACACTTGATTTTGCTTTTTATTATTATTGACAATCATATAAAAACTAATGATTTCCAAGATAATCAAAAGAAAAAAAGCATTGTATTTTATAAAGAATAGAAATAAATTTCGCATGATACTTTCGGGTGTACAACTTATTTAGATAGCTGTTTGCAGCATCCATTTTGCCGTAACGCTGTACGGCAAAATAGACTTAAACTGCTAACTATTTTAAACGCTTCTACGATCAATTAAGAAGGTGAATTTATCTGTATTTTTAAGTGCAATTCCAGTACCTTTTACCACGGCACGAAGTGGATCTTCAGCTACATGAACTGGCAATTTCGTTTTTTGATGCAACCGTTTGTCCAAGCCACGAATCAAAGCTCCTCCGCCGGTCAAGTACAAACCTCTTTTGTAAATATCTGCGGCTAACTCTGGCGGCGTATTTTCTAACGCTTTCAAAACAGCCTCTTCTATTTTAGAAATAGACTTATCCAAACAACCTGCGATTTCAGAATAGTTAATCGTGATTTCTTTTGGAATACCAGTCATCAAATCCCGACCATTCACAGAAAAATCTTCCGGTGGGTTTTCTAACTCTTTCAATGCCGAACCAACATGAATTTTGATTTGCTCAGACGTTCTTTCACCGATTAAGATGTTATGCTGACGCTTCATGTAATTCATAATATCACTTGTAAACTCATCGCCCGCAATACGAATCGACTCATCCCAAACAATACCCGAAAGTGCGATTACAGCGATTTCCGTTGTTCCACCTCCGATATCAATAATCATATTTCCGATAGGCTCTTCCACATCCAGACCAATACCTAAAGCCGCAGCCATCGGTTCATATATCAAATACGTTTCTTTAGAATCTACGTGATCCGCAGAATCAAAAACGGCTCTTTTTTCTACTTCCGTAATCCCTGAAGGAATACAAATAACCATTTTCATCTGGTTCAAAAAATGACGGCGAATTCCTGACATATTTATCAGTCCCTCAATCATACTTTCTGCCGCTTGAAAATCAGCAATTACACCATCTTTCAAAGGGCGAATTGTTTTAATATTTTCATGCGTCTTTTCGTGCATTTGCATCGCCTTATGTCCGACAGCTATTGTTTCTCCAGTTTTACGATTGATTGCAACAATAGAAGGTTCATCCACAACTACTTCACCGTCTCGGATAATTAAAGTATTAGCTGTTCCGAGATCAATGGCTAACTCTTGTGTGAAAAATTTAAAGAATTTCATTAATTATAATGTCTAAATATTTAGTGATTTGGCTTGAATAATGACTGTTTGCGTTTTAACGTTTGAATGATTTTTTTTATAATTATTCAGACGAACACCCATAATCTATACACAAATTGCCTCGAATTTTGATTGTTCAGTTGTTTGGTAGAAGGGAGGGAAAAACAAAGAAATTGATATAATAAAGCTCGTAGAAAACGACTATTTAACTTCATTTATACCAATAATAATTATCTAAAATATATTAAAATACTTAATCCCGTCCTTTCCTTACGTAATATTCGATATTATTAAAACAATAATTTTCTGAAAAAATACGTCAAATTCCACCTACGTATTACGTGTGACAAATATAGTCAAAAATTATGGTGATATTCCGCTTAAATCTTAACATTATTTTTAATAAATCGGTAATAATTTTGATTTTATCGTAATACATAAAATTTGACTACGTGCGAGTCTTTACAATTTCCAAGTCGTCAAACCTTTTTCCGTAAACCTAAATCGTTTGAACTCTCCGCCAAAAGGTTTTAAGGCTTTTATCACATCATAACGAGTGTTTTTTGGACAATAAAAAATCATGTAACCACCGCCGCCAGCACCCGAAATTTTGCCGCCAGTCGCTCCAGATTTCCGAGCAGTTTCGTATATTTCGTCAATTATTGGATTAGAAATACCGCTTGCCATTTGTTTCTTGTGATGCCAACCAAAATCCAGAATATCGCCCAACTTATCGAGCTGACCAGTCAATAATGCCTCTTTCATCATAATCGCCTGTTCTTTCAGTTTGTGAGCAGCTTCCACGGATTTATTACCTTTCTTTTTAGCAAAATTTTGAGCTTGTTTTTCAATTATTTTTGCCGAAAGGCGAGACGTTCCAGTATGATATAATAATAGATTCATGCCCAATTCATTCGTATAATCTTCCTTGATGCGCAATGGATTCACGATGACCTTATTATCACCATAAAATTCCATGAAATTAAACCCGCCGAAAGTCGCCGCATATTGATCCTGTTTGCCACCCGCCATCGCCAAATCAACTCGTTCAATTTCGTAAGCCAAATGAGCAATATCGTATTCGCCTAAAGGCAAATTCAACCATTCTGCAAATGCACCGATTATCGCCACCGTAATCGTAGAAGAAGTGCCCAAACCAGAGCCAAAAGGCGAATCCACGAAAGTCGTCAATTTAAAACTCAACGGCTTTTTCGTAAAATCTTTGACAATACGATTATAAACACCTTTTAAAAGTTCTAACTTTCCATCAATTTCCAAAAATTCCGTCGCATCCAACACTTGCACCGCATCAATATCCGCAGCGTGTAACGTAATTTTTCCATCGTCCGTCGGTTCGATATTTGCGTAAGCGTACAAACTCACCGTTGCATTCAATATTGCACCACCATAAATATCCGAATACGGACTTACATCTGTTCCGCCACCTGCCAAACCTAATCGTAACGGTGCTTTCGAGCGTATTATCATTTCAATTTTATTATTTCATTGCTTCATTGTTTCATTGTTTTTTACAATTCAACAATCAAACAATCATTTTCTTTTACCTCTTTTAATTTTGTAATTATTAAAAGCCCGAACGATTGAAGTTGGTGCTTTTTCGCTTGTATGATAAATAATTAAACCGCCAATAACGATACCTCCTGAAGTAATAAAACCATTCATCCAAATCAAAGTCGTCATACCAATTGTCATAATCAAACCGCCAAAAATATATCCGAATAACTTGACCGAATCATTCGGAGAAGCAAAAATATTGTTCACATGATATTCATTATTTTTTAAACAATATATACATTGATTATTAAAATAGGCTCCAATTTCGTCCTCTAATTCGGAGCGAGTTCCAGCTTTTGATTTAATAAAAAATGCCTTTTGACAAGATTTACAATAGGTTTGTAATTTCATTTCCGGTTATTTTTTATTAATAATCGGCAAATTTAATAGAATTTTTAAGCATTGATTTAAAATTCTAATTCAATTTTAAATTCATAATTGGTTATCCAAAACAACAATCACAACAATCCGACAATTCATACCAATCAAATTCGTACTTTTGTAATATTATTAATAACAGAATCAAAAAATTAATGAGTAAAACACAACGCATATCTTTTCAAAATTTTTTAAATCGTTTTGAAGAGGTGACTTTACCAATTTCGATAGGAACGGAAACGCATTTGGATTTTAGTAGTCAACAAAATCCTTTGCCTGTGGCGATGATTGATAGGTTTTTTATCGAAACGGGAGTTATGAACGAATTAGACGAATTTACGGAATTAGTACCTTTGGTAAAAATAGCCGAAACGACTGGTTTTCATGCCGTTATTGTATGGAAGGCAGGGTTATTGAACTATGAATATTGGATGATGACGTTTGATGATATGGAACAGCTGATTGATAAAAAAAGAATTGCGGGAACTAAAGTTATGGACAACTTGTTGCTGCATGCGGTTGTTTCAATTAACGAACAACGGGAAATTCACGTCATGGAAAGTGGGCGTGATTTAAATAATGAAAAGCGATTTGACCCGACCAAAAGCCTACGTTATCAATTCCAATTATTAGAAGACGGATATATTCAAGAAGAAGAACCTGATGCTTTATTTTAAGTCGTCAATTCTCGACAGGACTGCGTTAAATAGGAAGTATTAATATTTACTATTTATCGTAATAATTTGAAAATCAGTCTTTTAAGTTTTTAAAAAAAATCTCCAGAGTGATATCCTAACATTTTCGGCTGTCACTCCGGAGCATAACAGTACTTACCCACATTGCCACAAATCTAAAATGAATTGACAAGCCTCCACGATTTGTAGCACAATTATTAAAACAAAAGAAAAATTTTAAATGAAAAAAACAGAAAAAACTAAAAGAACAGGAAAACTCAACCTGAATGATTTAAAGAGATATATCTTAGACTTATTCCGCAGTAATCCTAAAAAACGTTTCAGTCCAAGACAAGTGCAAAAGAAATTGGACATTAAGAATACTAAAACTTCGATTGAAGACGCTTTAGAAAAATTGCGAGAAAAGAAAGAGGTGATTTATTTTCCTGGTGACAAATACAAAATTAACCAAAAGGATACGTCACCACCCGTTCCAAAAACGGATAGTCGTATTAAAAAGGATACGTCACAAAGTACTTCATCGCCCGCTCCAAAAGCTAATCGTAGCGTTAGAAAAAATACGTCACAAAATGCGTCACCACCAGCTCCACGAACGGATAACAGCATTAGAACAGGACGAGTCGATATGACTCGAAATGGTGCGGCTTACATCGTTTGTGAAGGTTTTGAAGATGATGTTTATGTACAAGCACGGAAATTAAATTATGCTATGAATGGCGATACGGTGGAGGTGAAAGTTATACCAAACCGTAGTCGTAGCAAATTAAATGGTGAGGTAATTCGAGTATTGGACAGAGCAAATGAGTTTTTTATAGGAACATTGCGATTGTCCGCCCGATTTGGTTTCGTTACGACGGATAATCAAAATATGTTCACCGATATTTATGTGCCTTTAGAGGATTTGAACGGTGCAAAAGATGGTGAAAAAGTCGTGGTGAAAGTCGTCAGATGGCAAACACCAAAAATCAAAAGTCCAATCGGAACAATTACTGATACGCTCGGAAAAGCTGGTGGTAACGATATTGAAATGAAGTCAATTTTGATTCAAAATGGCTTTGAGTTACAGTTTCCAGAGGACGTTTTGGAAGAGTCGGAAGCCTTATCCGAAAAGATTACGGCAGCAGAGATTGCAAAACGTAGAGATTTCCGAGAGGTTTTGACCTTCACGATTGACCCTGACACCGCAAAAGATTTTGATGATGCTTTATCATTGGAATATTTCGACGACGGCACTTACGAAGTTGGGATTCATATTGCCGATGTTTCGCATTATGTGCAACCCAATTCGGCATTAGATAA